>SDBV01000156.1_pt1 | contig 87198 bp, 63 predicted proteins | sample 2277081 | NCBI WGS metagenome assembly SDBV01 (sample SAMN10402039, study PRJNA504765) | marine sediment metagenome | isolation source: marine sediment core GS10_PC15, 223 cmbsf | place: Arctic Ocean: Southern Knipovich Ridge | collected 2010
TTCAAGCATTCAAGCATTCAAGCATTCAAGCATTCAAGCATTCAAGCATTCAAGCATTCAAGCATTCAAGCATTCAAGCATTCAAGCATTCAAGCATTCAAGCATTCAAGCATTCAAGCATTATCATTAAAAAGTAGAACTAAATTTTTTTTATATATGTGAGATAGGGTATTCACCATTGCCTGTGTCCTTTTAATTAGATGGAAAAAAATAACATTTGATGAAAGGGAATCATATATATGAATACATCGGCAAATACCTCGCTGATGAGATAAGTGAGAAAGATAAGCTTAAAGTTCAGAAATGGCTTAATGAATCTGAGCGCAATGCCGAAGAATTTGAGCTTCACAAAAAAGCATGGGAAGAAACACACATAAGTTTTAAGCCCTCAGATTCAGAATCAGTCTTTAAAAATATCTTAAACAAGATAGATGATCAACAAGAATTGGATGTTGCTAATCGTCAACGATCTGCATCCCGAAAAGCAAAACAGCGATTTATTTTTATTGCCAAAGTTGCAGCATCGCTACTATTGTTTGCTACAATATGGTATTATTTCAACACAGTAGTTCCAAAATCTGAATCATCAGAGCTTGCAATAGAGACTATTCAGAAGCACAATTTTGCCGGTCAAAAATCAAAAATTTATCTACCCGACGGTTCAGAAGTATGGCTAAATGCCGAAAGCGAGATTTCATTTCCTGAAAAGTTTTCAAACGAAAATAGAGAAGTAGTGCTCGAAGGAGAAGCATTTTTTGAGGTAATTAAAAATCCCAATCAACCATTTATTGTAAAAGCGGGAAAAGTTTCGACAACTGTTCTTGGTACTTCCTTTAATGTAAAGGCTTTTAAAGATGAACCAACCATATATGTTGCTTTAAAGAGTGGCAAGGTAAAAGTTGAAATGGATAAACAAAGAGGTAAAGAGGCCATGTTTCTGGAGCCGGGAGAAGCCATTAAATATTCTAAATCTGATGCGATAGCTAAGAAAGAATCATTTGATCAGGAATTGTTATTTGCTTGGAAGGATGGAGTTATAGTTTTTAAGGATGCAGGATTCGATGAAATTATAAGCACACTCAGCAGATGGTATGGTGTACAATTTGAAATCAAAAACAGAAAAGATGATACATGGTCATATACAGGATCATTTGATAATACTTACCTTGAGAATGTCTTGCAGAGTATTTCTTTCACAAAGGAGTTTTCTTATAACATAAATCAAAAAAATGTAACTATTAAATTTAACTAAAACCAATAAAAAATGAATACTTCATAGACGAAACAGATTGTAGGGAAAGATGTCCCTGACATTAAAAAAAACTCAGATAACAAGCTGAAGAGTGGGATTTTCAAATGCTACCTGAGTCTTAAAAATTTATTTTTCAATAAACATTTAAAATTATGAAAATTAATCTATTACAACTAATCGTAATGCTATCTAAATACGCATTTATTGGTTTATTCCTGCAGTCTGTAACATTCAGTTTGTTATTGGCTTCAGAAACCATCGCCCAGAAAAACAAAAGTGTAAGGGATGTCTTTATTGATGTCAAGCTTCAGGATGCTTATATTTTAGAGATATTTCAGAGTATTGAATCACTAACTGAATACACCTTTAATTACGAAAAAAGTGATATAGCATCCTCGACCAGAATTTCTATTACCGGCAACCAGAAATCTGTTGCTGATATATTAATGGAGGTTTCCAAGGAGGCCAATTTAAAGTTTCGGCAGGTAAATAATAATATCAATGTAATTAAGCTTACTAATAATACAAGTAATGACCCTAAAATCGAAATAATTATTCAGGGCATTACTATAACAGGAAAAGTGACTTCCTCAGCGGAAGATAATGAAGGTCTTCCCGGTGTAAACGTAATTGTAAAAGGTACTTCCCAGGGATCAGTTACAGATATTGAGGGGAATTATAAACTTGATGTACCGGATGAAAGCACGGTGTTGGTATTTAGTTTTGTGGGGTTTGTACAAGAAGAGGTAATTGTTGGAAATCAAAGTGTTATTGACATAGTTCTTACTCCTGATCTTACAGCTTTGGACGAAATAGTTATTGTTGGATATTCAGAAAAGAAAAAATCAACCTTGACAGGCGCTGTTTCTATTGTTGATGTGGAAAGTGTTAAAAAGAACAGAGTTCCAAATGTTGCGCAAGCTTTACAAGGTCAAATTGCAGGGGTACAGGTAACTTCAAGCACTGGAGCCCCGGGTGATCCCGTTCAAATACGTATCCGGGGGGAAGGTACTATAGGAAACAACAACCCATTGTATATAGTAGATGGTATTCCTTCACGTGATATCACCTTTTTAAATCCAGCTGATATAAAATCAATGACTGTTTTGAAGGATGCTGCTGCTGCGGCCATTTATGGTTCAAGAGCTTCTGGTGGCGTGGTATTAATTACTACCCAAGGTGGTGTTAAGGGGAAAACAAGTTTTGGAGTCGACTATTTTGCTGGAATTCATTCTGTTTCTGACCTTCCTGAAATGTTAAATGCTGATCAGTATATGAAAACTTTAGAAAAAGCATGGAACAATACATTTACGGGCGCAAATCCTTATACGGCAGATATGGGTAGATCTGATTTTTCCGATACCAATTGGCTTGATGAATTGTTTGAGACGGGAAAATCTAACAATTTGCAAATTACGGCTAGTGGAGGAAATGACAAAGTGCAATTTTTAACGTCCTTAAGTTATTATGGTCTGGATGGAATTGTCGTCAATGATAATGATAAATACCAAAGATTAACTTATAGAACCAATATTAACATTGATATATCGGATCGTTTTAGAATAGGAACTAATCTCCAATTATCACATTCAACGCAAGATAAAATAGCTTCAAAAGGAGAAAGTCTAATCAGGTTTGCTTTATTAAGAGCGCCTGTTTTATCGGTTTTCAAAGATGTAAGTGATCCTACATATTCTGAAAGAGATCCTTTTACTGATATGCCATTTTTTACACCCACAGGGTATGATCAGGGATTACAAAGAACAATGTATGAAATGGTAGGAAACCCGATTGCGCAAGCTTTTTTTACTGATGATGTGCGGAAAATTTATACAACATTTGGAAATATTTATGCAGAATATTCCTTTTTGAAAGATAAGAGCCTAAAGTTCAGAACCAATCTTGGTATAGATTTATCGTTTTTTCACAATAAAGCATTTAATGAAAATTATGGTGATGACGATGGTGGTGGAAGTGCAATCGATCAAGGATTAGGGAGACGAAACAGGCCTAACAATTTGAACGAATCATACGGGCAAGCACTTACAACTACCTTTAACAATACACTTAATTACGTTAAAACTATTAATGATAGGCATAGTCTTAATTTGCTGATAGGTACAGAATATATTAGCAATTTTGAATCTTCGATTGGTGCTAGTAGAGCGCGTTATTCAGTTACAACTCCTGAGTTTAGATATTTAGACTATGGAGGTTCAGATCTTGATGTTTGGAATAGTGGAACAGCTTCAGAATGGGGACTTTTCTCTTATTTCAGTTCAGCATCATATGTATTGGATAGTAAATACCTGGTTACTGCTAATTTTAGAGCAGATGCTTCTTCTAGATTTTCTGAAAACAATCGGTGGGGATATTTTCCTTCCATTTCTGCCGGGTGGATAATTTCTGATGAAAGTTTTTTGAATGATGTTGATTGGTTATCCAATTTAAAAATAAGAGCAAGTTGGGGCACATTAGGCAATCAAGAAATAGATAATTATACCTATTTGACTTTAATTAGTCAAGAAAGCGGTATCGTTAAAACTGACCGTTATGGCAATCCTGATTTAAAGTGGGAAACTTCTACCCAATCAAATATAGGCGCTGATTTCGGTATGTTCAATAATAAACTAGGAATTTCAGTAGAATATTTTGATATATTAACATCAGATATATTGTTGCCTATTAGTTTGCCATCTGTAGTTGGAAATGTACAACCTACTATTTTAAATGCGGGAGAGGTTAGGAATAAAGGGTTTGAATTCACTTTAAATTATAGAAATTATGATAAAGAATTTAAATATAGCATAAATGCCAACCTGGCAACGCTGACTAATAATGTTGAAAAATTGCATCCGAATTTACCTAACATTTCTGGAAACGTGACCAGAACAGAAGTTGGACATCCCTTAAATGCATATTATGGATATAGCGTGATTGGTATTTATCAAAATCAGGCTGAAATAGATAGCCATTTAAGTGGTACACCAGGTAATAATGTTCAACCCGGAGATATTAAATTCAACGATATAAATGGTGACGGAATTATTAGCGCTGATCAGGACAGAGATTTTATTGGAAGTCCTATACCAGATCTTACTTATGGAATATCTGGATCAGCATCTTATAAAAAGTTTGATTTTTCTATACTTTTTCAGGGTGTAGGAGGTGTTGAAAGATACAACGATGGAAAGAAAATTGTAGATTATGATACACGTCCATTTAACTATACTACAGCTATTTTCGGAGCTTGGGATGGAGAAGGTAGCAGTAATACTAGACCAAGAGTTACATTTGCTGATAATGGAAGTAGTAAGGTATCCAGTATTTTTGCTGAGGATGCTTCTTATTTCCGTCTTAAAAATATAGAGTTCGGATATACTATAGACTCGTTTAAAGGAATAGGATTACGCGTATATGTATCTGGTCAAAATTTATTTACAGTAACAAATTACACAGGTTTAGATCCGGAAACTACAGATTTATTGGATAAGGGAACTTACCCGGGGTCTAAAGCATATTTGCTTGGTATAAATGTTAAGTTTTAATATTAAAAATATATTAATTATGAAAAATATATATAATATAATCATTGTTCTGTTCGTCTTTACAACTCTAGTAAGTTGTGTAGATCAACTAACCAAGGAGCCAATAGGACTTCTAACCATAGATCAGATTGATACGAGCCCTACAGTAACTACGATAGAGTCTTCAATGTTGTCATCGTATGACCCACTCAAAAGCACCTTAAATAGTATTGTTCCTGGATGGAGATGGGATTTAGGAACCGTTTTTAGAAACGATATTGTGTTGCAAGACATGGCATCTAATGATATGGATAAAAAATGGAGCCCAGATGGGGATCAACCATGGATGGATGAAATAGTTGAGTTTACTTTTACTTCTGAAAACCAAGCGTTTAATGGGATATGGGTGTACGATTATGAAGGCATTAGTAGAGTAAATCTTGCAATAGGTTTTTTAGAAAATGATCAGATAGTTGCAGATGCCGGATTGGATCCTGCGCGCCGCAAGCAATTATTAGCGGAAGCTTATTTCTTAAGAGCATTCTATTATTTTGATTTAGTAAATAATTTTGGTGATGTGCCATTGGTACTTAGTCCACCAGAATCATTTGAGGAAGCTTTTGATGTTTCAGTTAGAGCGCCTGCAGATGAAGTTTGGGCACAGATAAATTTAGATTTGACGGATGCTAAAGCATCAGCATCAAACGACAAATATCCTGATGCTTCTGAACCATGGAGAGTATCAAAAGGTGCTATTATTGCATTACAAGCCAAAGTCGCATTATTCAATGAAGAGTGGTCATTAGTACTTAGTTTAATTACAGAGCTTGATGGATTAGGAAATTATAGCCTCAACGCTGATTATTTCGATAGTTTTGATGCGAATATTAAATTCACCGATAATGAAGTGATTTTCGCTTACGATCACCGTTCAAATGAAACTCCTAATAATGTTAATGGACTTCGTTCTCCGGTTGGGTGGGGATTTTTTGCGCCTACTGCTGATTTCGTTGCTGCCTTTGAACCTAATGATCCTAGATTATTATTTACGACTACAGCCGATCCAGGTAATAAATTTTCACCTAAGATAGTTGGGTCTACAGACTGGATTGATTTCGGTAATAAAATTTATATACGCTATGCAGATGTATTGCTTTGGAAAGCAGAAGCTCTTCTTGAAACAGCAGATTTATCTGGAGCTATCTCTATTATTAACCAAATAAGAACCAGAGCTAGAACCAGTGCTACTATTGATGGTTCCATAATACCTCCTGGAACTCTACCAGATCGAGGAAGTTCAACTATTGCATCAGAAGTAAAAGATTGGTTAATGTCCGAAAGAAGAGTCGAATTAGGTTTTGAGTCTCAAAGATTTAATGATCTAAAAAGATGGGGAATAGCCAAGTCTGTACTCACAGCACTAGGAAGAAATTACCAAGACCATAATAATCTTTATCCAATCCCTCAACTTGATATTGATAAGTCAGGAGGTTCGATTACACAGAATGCAGGTTATTAATGTAAGAATCATAAAATAATTGATTTAGTTATTTAAGTTATAAAGAGAAGTAGTTAAATATAAAATTGCTACTTCTCTTTTTTGTTGATCGCAAGACCAGCAAAGGCACGTTTCTCTTGAAATTTAGCATTTATCCACATTTTTGCAGCAATGTCGTACACCTTTTTTTTAATAGACTATACCCAGGAAAAAATTACTATTCTAATTTAGTTACCAAAAAACATTTATATGGCAGATATAGCAAATCGATATAGGCAAAACCCGTTATTATCACCCAAAGACTTAAAGCCCAGTGATGAAAACATGATTATTGAATGCTTGCTCAATCCAGGGGTGTTGGTAAAACAACATTAATGTTGCAGCGTGTTAAAGTATTGAACGGGAAAAAAAATAATCAGGCCATTTATCTTTCGCTAGATGATAAACTTTTTTACAAGCATTCGATAACAGATATAGCTGAAAAATTGGATCAATACGGGGTTAAATATCTTTTTTTAGATGAAGTTCACAAATATCCGTCAAAATATCAGGATTACGACTGGTCTGCTGAAATAAAAAATTCGTATGACAGATTTCCTGATTTACAAATTGTTTATTCCGGATCGTCCATACTGAGTATTTATAAAGGTCATGGAGACCTTAGCCGTCGAAAAAGTTCATATAGATTAGCGGGGCTTTCTTTTCGGGAATATCTGATTTTTAACAAAATAGCAACCTTTAATCACATTACCATAAATGAGTTATTGGATAATCATCAGGAGATATCCAATAAAATAACTAAGGCCATAAAAATAATTCCATTATTCAAGAAGTACCTTCAAATCGGATATTTTCCTTTTTATAGAGAAGATCCAGATTTCTATTTTGACCGATTAAATAATATTTTGAATGTGATTATTGAAACTGATATTCCTGCGGTTTCCGATATTTCGTTTGAAACTTCTTTTAAACTTAAAAAATTACTAGCTGCCATAGCCACTTCTGCTCCCTATGTGCCAAATCTTTTAAAACTTCGGAATGAACTATTCATAGCTGATCACAGAACGCTTTTGAAATACCTTGACTATCTTGAAAAAGCTGAGGTAATAAGTAGTTTAAGTCAAAAAGCAATGGGTAATAAAATAATGCAAAAGCCCGATAAAATATTTTTAGGGAATCCCAATTATTTTTACAGTCTGAATATGCAGAGAGAAGAAATTGGTACTATACGGGAAACATTTTTTAAATCTCAGATGAGTGTTAAACATACTTTAAAATTGCCCCAGGCAGGGGATTTTTTGGTTGATGACACATATACGTTTGAGATAGGAGGCAAAAATAAATCAACTAAGCAAATATCAAATCAAACAAAAGCATACCTCGTTTTAGATGATATAGAAAACGGCTTTTATAATCAGATCCCACTTTGGCTGTGCGGTTTTTTATATTAGTCCAACCCAATAATAAATACAGGAAATCTATAAATACTGGTCAGGTCGATTTAATTTTACCTGTAAATATTTGCATTGAATTTTTAAAAAAACAATATCATGTTCAAATCGCATAATCTCATTTTACTTTTAGCCTTTTTATTTATTTTCACAAATTCTTTTTCCCAACAAACAGAACGACACTATTTATCCGGTACAGACTCGAAAAATACAGTCGAATGGGATTTTTATTGTACGGATGGAATGAACAGTGGAGAATGGACTAAAATCCCGGTTCCATCAAATTGGGAGCTGCAGGGATTTGGAATCTACAACTATGGCCATGACTGGAAAAATAAAGATTTAAAGCTTGGAAAGGAACATGGCCTTTACAAATATGAGTTTGATGCGCCAAAATCATGGAAGGGCAAAGCCATTAACATTGTGTTTGATGGGTCTATGACAGATACAAAAGTAAAAATCAATGGCAAGGAGGCAGGCGGGTTGCATCAGGGTGGTTTTAACAGATTTAAATATGATGTTAGTCAACTTCTGAAATATGGCTCTCCTAATCTTCTTGAGGTAGATGTAGCCAAGCATTCTTCAGATCCTTCGGTAAATAGAGCAGAACGACAGGCAGATTTCTGGATTTTTGGCGGTATTTACCGACCGGTATTTCTTGAAGTATTTCCGGCATTACATATGGATCGGGTGGCAATAGACGCAAAAGCAGATGGAAGTTTTAATGTATTAGCAGTTTTAAATAATAAAAAAATATCAGGAAAAGTTCAGGTTGAACTGTACAAGTTGGATGGGGACCAGGTAGATGGGGTATTTTCATCTCAGGTTGAGAAAGGGACAGCACAAGTTTACGTGAGCGGAAAGTTTGAGGGGATTGAGTCGTGGAACCCTGAATCTCCAAATCTTTATGACATGAAGGTTTCTTTGATGAAAAAAGGAGAAATTATACATGTTGAGGAAAAGCGCATTGGATTCAGGACGGTAGAACTCAGAAAACATGATGGTTTTTATGTTAATGGGAAAAAGGTGGTTTTTAAAGGGGTAAACAGACATTCATTCTGGCCGGAAACAGGACGTGCATTGAACGATGACAACCATAAGATGGATATTCAGCTTATGAAAGAGATGAACATGAATTCTGTGAGGATGTCACACTATTGTCCTGATGAAAGGTTCCTCGATTTATGTGATTCATTAGGATTATTTGTTCTGGATGAGCTAGCCGGATGGCAGCAAGGATATGATACGATCATTGGCCCAAAAAGAGTAAAAGAGCTGATTCTTAAAGATGAAAACCATCCAAGTGTGGTCATCTGGGATCATGGAAATGAAGGGGGCTGGGATTTTGCAAATGAAAAATGGTTCCACTATTATGATATTCAAAAAAGACCGGTGATCTACCCGTGGCTGCACAGAAATGGTGTGGATACACATCATTATGTTGCGTTTGATTTTGCCATTAACAGATTTGCATTTGGCAATGATGTATTTATGTCAACCGAGTTATTGCACGGATTATACGATGGAGGGCATGGCGCTGGTTTATATGATTTATGGAACAGGTTTCGCTCTAATCCACGTGCTGCCGGTGGTTTTCTTTGGGTATTTTCAGATGAAGCAGTGCTGAGAACAGATAAGGAAGGAACTGTGTATGATGGCGATGGCAACAATGCCCCCGATGGTATTCTCGGGCCTCACCGGGAGAAAGAGGGGAGTTTTTACACCGTAAAGGAATTGTGGTCGCCGGTGCAGATCGAGCCGCTTGTGATCAATCCGCAATGGGATGGAAAGCTGTTTATTACCAACGATTACATCTATACTAATTTGAATACATGTAGTTTTAGCTGGGTAGCAAGTAAAACGCCAATGCCAGGTGAACATAGAACAGAAATAGTGTCTTCAGGAAAGTTTGACGGACCGGACGCTGAACCTGGAGAAACCCATAGCATCACCCTTCATATAAATGATGAATTCAAAAAAGCAGATATACTCTCTCTGACAGCCACTGATCCAACGGGAAATGAAATTTGCACGTGGAGTTGGCCTGTTCAGCATCCAAAAGTAATAGTTGACAGGTTTATAAAAGAAGCAACTATACATGAAAGTGATCAGATAATCACCCAAGAAAAGGGGGATAAGTTGCTGGCAAAAATCCACGGTCTTGAGTTCACATTCGATTTGAAAAATGGCCGGTTGTTAAAAACCAAAAACGACAAGGGGGACATCTCGTTTACAGGTGGCCCCAAACCCGTGGGGATTGATTCTGAGATCAACATGGTGAGCTGGAATATGGATAAGGATAACAATCTGTTAATCAAGGCGAAGGATAGTAAAAATTCGATTAGCTTTTTTTGGAAGCTTCACCGAAATGGGCTTTTGGAATTGGAAGCTGCTCCTTTTTTAGGTCGGGTGAGAGATGTTGACTTTCTTGGAATCAGCTTTAATTATCCTGAAGACAAGGTGAAATCTATGAACTGGTTAGGAAAGGGACCTTACAGAGTGTGGAAAAACCGTATACATGGAACCAACTTTGGAATGTGGGAAAAAGAATTTAATAATACCATTACAGGGGAAAGCTTCAATGAACTTATATATCCTGAGTTCAAAGGCTATCACGCGAATATGAACTGGGTGAGGTTCGAAACTTCAGAAACCCCTTTTACGATTTTAGTGGAGACACCGAATATTTACATGCAAATTTTCACTCCGGATATTCCAAAGGAAGTTAGGGGTGGCGTCTATCCTCCTTTTCCTGATGGGGATATTTCATTTTTGTATGAGATTCCGGCAATTGGGACCAAGTTTAAGCAAGCAGACGACTTAGGGCCAACCGGTCAAAAAGGTATGGACAGGCACCATCGTGGTGATGACAATGACCCGATCCGCGTTTGGTTTGATTTTCACTGACGGGATTAAAATTATTATTGATTTGATTTTGTATATTAGTTATACCAATTAGTATTTTATAAAACTAATCCAACTAGAAATGACGACCACATTTAATGTTCAAAATGTATTTTCCAGAGACTTATATAAATTATTTTTAATTGTTGGCTGTTGTTTTGGCATTTCAGTGGGTTTGCATGCAGATGATTTAGAAGAGACAAGGTTATTGCGTCAACCCACTATAAGTGCCCAACAAATAGCATTTGTATTTGGCGCTGATTTATGGATATCTGATTTTGATGGGGGAAATGTAAAACGATTAACAAGTACACCTGCGGTTGAAAGCGACCCTCATTTTTCACCTGATGGGAAATGGATTGCTTTTACATCAAATCGTTCAGGAGTGTATGCAGTTTATATAATGTCAAAAGAAGGGGGTACCCCGAAGCGATTGACCTGGTATCCATCATCATCCTACGCTCGAGGCTGGACCCCCGATGGAGAAAGCGTGCTTTATGCATCTTCAAGGCACACTGCGCCAAGACCCTACAACCGTTTATGGACAGTGTCGGTGGCCGGAGGACCATCTGACTTGGTGCCTGCGCCATGGGCCTTCAATGGGTATTATAATACTGGGGCTGATCAGATCATAATCGATAGGGTCAGCAGATGGGATGTGGAATGGCGAGCCTATAGGGGAGGTCAAAATACAGCTCTTACCATTCTGAATTTAAAGGATCTCACGGAGACTAAATTGCCAAATGAACGAACAACAGATACTCAACCGGTATGGATTGAAAATGATATTTATTTTCTTTCAGACCGTGATTTCACAACTAATATATGGTCTTATTCAGTTTCATCAGGAGCGGTAAAACAACTTACCACATTTAAGGGAACGGATGTAAAATGGCTTTCAGCCGGTAAAGGATCCCTGGCCTATGAACAAAATGGATATTTGCATTTATATGATATAGCTACTAATACTTCCCGACAATTAAAAATAAATGTTTTTGGTGATTTCCCATGGTCAGACACAAGATGGGAAAATGTGAGCGCCAGAGTTAGGTCCGCTTCTATTTCTCCTACAGGCAAAAGAGCAATAATGGAGGCCAGGGGAGAGATTTTTACAGTCCCACTGGAGCATGGCGATCCCAGGAATATATCTAAAAGTTCGAATGCAGCAGATAGAGAACCATTGTGGTCCCCACAAGGAGACAGTGTATCATGGTTCTCAGATACTGGAGGGGATGGATATGCATTGTATATTGCTTCCCAGAATGGGATGCATGATCCAAGAATGATTTCTATAGGAGAATCAAAAATGGCTTGGGAGCCAAGCTGGTCACCTGATGGAAAATATATCGCCTTTGTGGACGATGATGTCAGAATAAAGGTGATCGATGTTGGTTCAGGAAAAATACGAACAGCAGATGTTGGAGGGAATAATCTAGAGCGGGGAGCCTTAGGCATCTGTTGGTCTCCAGATTCTAAATGGTTGGCATATTCAAAAACTGCCTCGAATGGTTTTAGACAAATAAAGGTTTGGTCGACAGAAGATAATAGCGTTAAATCAATTACCGATAAGTTTGCAGATGCAGTTTCCCCTGCATGGGACCGTGATGGGAAACATTTTTATTTTTTAGCAAGTACCAACTTAGCATTGGGTTCCGGGTGGGCAAATACAAGCGCTATGTCATCAGACCCTAGCTATGGGATTTACCTGGTTTCCCTGGATAGAAAAGAAAAATCGCCTTTTGATCCAAAAAGTGATGAAGAAGAAATAGGAAAATCAGAAACTGAAGGAAATGGAGATAAGGAAGTAAAGGATAAGAAAAAATCTAAAGATAAAAAGAAAGAAAAAGAGGGTGGCAAGGAAAATGAGGGGGATGAACAGGAAAAAGTTGAACCCGTTAACATTGATTTTGAAAATATAGAGCGCCGTATTGTTAGTCTCCCCATGCCAGTAAGCAATTATCAATTTGTGTTAGGTGGGGCCAAAGGATCATTTTTTATTGCCGAAAGTGTTCCAAAAAGTCCGGGATTAAAATTACACAAATACACCTTGGAAGATCGTGAATCAAAAGAATTTGTAAGCAATATCAGATCTGCCTCAATATCTTCTGATGGAGAAAAGATGCTTATCAGGCAAGGTAGTGGATGGAAGATCATCGGCACAGACAATCCTCCCGGGGACAAGGCAAAACCTTTGAAGGTAAATTTAAGAATGCAATTAGATCGGGGAGAAGAATGGAATCAGATATTTGAAGAAGCCTGGAGGTATGAACGGGATTATTTTTATGATCCTGACATGCATGGAAGGGATTGGCAGGCCGTACATGAAAAATATGCCCCACTAATCCCTTTTGTCAAGCATAGGTCAGACTTGTCGTACGTTCTGGACCAGGTTAATGGTGAGTTGTCCGTTGGTCATAGTTTTGTATTTGGCGGGGATTTTCCCGCTGTTGATACTACCTGGGTCGGATTACTTGGAGCGGATTTTAAATTAGAAAGCGGTTATTGGCAAATATCAAGGATTTATAACACAGAAAGTTGGAATCCTGGTTTAAAAGCTCCTTTGGACCGGCCAGGGTTAAAGGTGGAAGAAGGAAATTTTTTTGTTGGAGTAAATGGGGAGGAATTGACGGGGGCTCAAGATCCTTATAAATTACTTGATGGTTCTAAAGGCCATCAATCTACCATTCATATCAATAATAAACCGGGATTTGAAGATTCGTGGGAAATAATTGTTACACCAATAGCAAGCGAAAACGGACTTCGACAAAGAGCCTGGGTAGAAGATAACAGACGAAGAGTTGACGAGTTATCAAATGGTAAACTAGCCTATGTCTGGATCCCAAATACGGGTGGTCCAGGCGTAGTTTCATTTAATAGGTATTTTTTCGCACAACAAGATAAAGAAGGAGCAGTAATTGATGAGAGATTTAATGGGGGAGGCCTTCTAGATGATTATATGGTTGATTTAATGACCAGAAAACTTCGGGCAGCTATCACAAATGAAGTTCCGAATGGTACACCCTTCAGACTACCCGCAGGAATTCTTGGGCCTAAGGTTTTATTGATAAATGAATTGGCAGGCTCGGGAGGGGATTTCTTCCCTTGGGTATTCAGACAGCAAAAAGCAGGCCCTCTCATTGGGACAAGAACCTGGGGTGGTTTGGTAAAATCCTCCGTACATTATGCATTGGTTGATGGAGGCGCGCTCACTGCACCAGATAATGCAGTATTTGATCCAATAAATAAAAAATGGATAGGGGAGAATGAAGGAATCCCACCTGATATAGAAGTGCAGTTGGATGCTATCTCCGTATCAAAAGGTATTGATCCTCAGCTCGAAAGAGCAGTACTTGAAGCCTTGAAACTATTGGGGAAAGATGGCGATGTTGAATTGAAACCTCCAGGGTTCCCTACGCCAGCTTTACCAGATAAATAGTTGGCGGTAGTGGGTATTTCCCAAACAAAAAAACTGTAGAACAATTTAAAATTTTGCTGACAAATTAATTTTATGAAAAAGATACTGATCATTACAGGAGACGGCGGTGAAAGCTATGAAACGTTGTATGCGAAACACAGATTTGAAGAGGCTGGTTATGAAGCAATAATAGCCGCCCCCAGTAAGAAACTATTGAATCTTGTGATGCATGATTTTGAACCCGGTTGGGATACTTATGTGGAACGAAAGGGTTATTATCTTGAGTCAGACATGGCAATTTCTGATGCAAATGCAAATGACTTTGATGCTATTTTGATTATCGGAGGCCGAGCGCCGGAGTATTTGAGAAATGATCCTAAAGTCATAGAATTGGTTCAAACTTTCGATCGGCAGGAGAAGTTCATATTTGCCATATGTCATGGCATTCAGGTATTGGTTACCGCCCAGCTTGTAAAAGATAAAAATCTTACCTGCTATGAACATGTGAAATTTGAAGTGGAATCGTGCGGCGGAACTTTTATAGGAAAAGACGAAGCTGTCCGGGACGGAAGAATAGTTACAGGTCAGACCTGGCAATCGCATCCTGATTTTTATAGGTTGGTAATGCAATGTCTTGAAGAATAAGTAAGTCTAATCTCATTAGTAATTTTAAAATTAAGAGTTGAAAAAGTAAGATTAAATATGGCAAACAATTTCAATATTTATTTGATCTGCATGCTTTGTTCGAATATGCTTTTCTTTGGGCAAAATAGCCTGGCTTTACATGAAGATAATTCGAGAGAAATCAAGTCATATACACAATATGTACAAGAGTGTATTGACCTTCTCATAGAACATGGTACAGATAGGTATGGAGAAGTTCATACACCAATTTTGGTTAGCATTTTAGATGTGGAAACCAGAAGTTGTCCGGTAAATCCTGAAGCCCTGGATGAATATTTTCGGGTAACAAGACGAGAACGGCGAAATCCTGCAGGATCTAATATGCTGACTGATCAAACGACGCTGAAAACAATGTATATGCTGTCAGCTATAACAGGAAAAGAGGATTACTCAACTTTTGCTGATCGCTACGCCAGCTATGTCCAGCATAACCTTGTTGATGCGGATGGTTTTTTTTGGTGGGGTTGGCATCGTCATTATGATGTTTTTGAAGATATTATGGATGGGCATAACGGCAATCATCACGAAATCCATGCCATTCATTCTATAAATTGGGAGAATCTTTGGAAAATCGATCAGGATGCGGTGTCCAGAGAAATAGAAGCAATTTGGGAATTACACGTCATCGACAAAATAAGCGGAGAGATAAACCGACACGGTGATGGCAAAGCTGGTTGTGACTTTAGCATGAGTGCAGGGGCATATATTGAAGCTTTTTCATTTATGTTTGTCAAAACACAAAATAACGATTGGTTAGATAGGGCCATGTTGCTCGCTGACTATTACAGGGAGCGTAGCCATCCTGCAACCGGACTCTTCCCGGAAAGGCCAAATGCAGGCAAAAAAAGGTTCGACGGAAGTAGTTTTGTTACTTCGATCACAGGATTGTATTGTCACTCCCTTCTCAAAGCCTATGAGTTAACACGTGTCGAAAAATTTCGTGATGATGCAGTGAATTATTTGAAAGCTTACGCCAAATATGGATTTGATAAGCGTAGCGGGAAGTTCTGGGGAGCCCTGCAAATGGACGGCACCCCTATTCCGGGGCCCAGAGTTTATACAGATAATCTCGATTCAGAAGCCGGATATGCTGCTGCACAGCCAAGAGGCCATTTAGACTTATGGGAACCGTATGTCGCAGGTTACCAATACGCTATCTACACGGCGCAAGCCTATATTTATGCCTTCCAGCTAAGTGGCGACCCAGATTTGCTCACAGCAGCGAAACACTTCGCCATATGGATCAACAAAACAAAAGCTCACTCTGTGGAAACTGAAAACACCTGGTACAAGGAGTATTCGAATGGCCCCGGACGAAAGGGAACTTATGCAGGCAAATACGGACGGACGATATCCTTCTTTCTGCATTTGTTCATACTGACTGAAAATCATCAATATTTGGATGATGCTCGTGAGCTTGCAGATACCGCCATAAAAAAACTCCACCATAATGGAATGTTTCGAGGACATCCTGCAAAACCTTATTATGAGGCAATGGATGGTGTAGGCTACTTGCTGTACGCCTTACTTGAGCTTGATCAGGTAATCAAACATCCGGAGGAGGTATTCTCCGATAAAAAGATTACGCTTGGATCTCAAAAGCTTGTGATGCCCTTAGATAACTGGTAGCAAGCCATGGTATTTTTAGCCCTTTGAAAAGCTAAAGTTCGAAACATTCTAATGATGGGTCTTCCTTCAGTATCCGTTTCAACAAAATATTGCATGATTTCCGGACGTACTTTTTCCAACAGATACCTTCCATGACCAATGACCGGAAAATTCTTTTTTATACTATGTTTGCCCTGTAAAATATCAACATAAGCTATGAATACTATTGGCCCGATTATTACTAAACTCCATTATACCCAATTCTGATAAATCTACTAAATACTTATCATATTTAATCATATGGTCGATTTGATTATAAAGACTCGTCTCACTTTCATTGCAGTCCGTTTTACACAATATGATCTCTAAATATCTTGGAAGGTAAATTTTCTTGCTCTTGATTTTTACGGAGCAAAGTCGCCTTGTCTATATGTAAATGATGTATGTGTGATTGCATTATTGCCTTAGTTTTCCATAATATATTTGTTAATAAAACCGGCAAAAGCAACAAATCCGTGAATAAAGCAGCGATTAAAGAACCACTAATCAGGAATCCCAAGGTAGAGATACTGGAAAATTCCGAAAGGAGGAATATCATAAATCCAGAAAAAAGCACGATGGAAGTAAATAACATTGGTCGCCACATGTTAACAATAGTTTGCTTTACGGCCTCGTTTGGGTCAGAATATAGTTTGAAATTCAAACGGTAACTATTGAGGAAATGAATGGTGTCGTCTATAGCTATACCATAAACAATAGTGAATATTAGTGATGTGGCTACCTTCAATGGAATTCCTGCCGCACCCATAAAGCCTGCTACAAGAAGTAAAGGAATAAGATTAGGAATCAGAGATATCGCCGCCAGTTTCCAGGATCGAATAAGCAATCCGATTATCAATGTTGACACTGCTATTGCTAGAAAAATTCCTTTCATGAGGTTCCTTGCAATGTGCTTGTTAGCATTGTCCATGAGCTGTGCAGCTCCGGTAATTTCGAATTGCAGGTGTTGGGTATTCGTTTTTAAGAAGGCCTCTAATTTTTCATTTTGTTGCTTTAAAACCAGGCTTCCTGCATCAAATGTTCTTCCGGTGATGCGTCCAATTGCTTTGTCCTTTGAAATTACCGGTATAAAGCGTCCCCAAAGTCTTTGTTTATCTGCCAATTTCAATACCTCATCAAGTTTAGCCGGGGAAGCAGGAAGGCAATAATAATCCAGATTTCCTCCATGGGTAGCTTTATTAATTTGCTTTATCAAACTGAGTGGGCTGAATAAAAAACCTACATTATATTCTTTCTTTAGATATTCCTCAACCATATCTATTTCCTGTAAAGCATAGAAATCCAAAACTGTAAGCTTCGTTTTAGCCTGGATATTCATTTCAAAAGGACGAATACCGGAAAAATTTTGCTCAAAGAAATCAAGGTCTTTTTTTAAACTGCTGGAAGAACTGAGGTCATCGAGAAAATGATTGTTCACTTTTATATGAAAGGAAAAATATATTCCAAATAGAATAATTATCGCAAATGTCCCTGAAATCAATTTTGGCTTGTTAAAAACAAACAGCGCAAGAAGGCGACTATTCTTTTCTGCCTGAACTGTCAAAGTGTTTTTAGTCGGTTCGATTTGCAGTACCTTCAATGCTGTTGGGACGAACAAAAGACCTATAAAAAACGAGATTAGTATGCCCACCGCAGTTAAAATCCCGAAAAGTTGAATGGGTGCAACAGGGATCATGACGAGGGAAGCAAATCCAATGGCTGTCGTAAAAGCATTCAGAAAATTCGGCATACCGGTTTCGATAATGGAAGTCCTGATTGCAGTTTGTTTCGGGACGCCGATTTTATATTCTTTCCTAAATCGGGATATCAAATGAATGCTGCCTGAGGTACTGATTACAAAGATCAGCGTAGGGAGCAAGGTAAGCATGAGGTCTAAGGGAATGCCCAGCCAGCCAATTATGCCAAAAATCCAGATTTGTGACAGGACAACAGCTCCCAACGAGAGGGAAACATACCTGATGCATTTAAATATGATAAATAGCGATCCTATGAAAAGTACACAAGCCAGGAAGCCAAACAGAGCCATTTGCTCTTGCATTCTGCTTACATAATAATGCTGGGTCTGGATTCTGCCTGCTAAATGAAACTCATCGAATTTATAGTTGCGGATCATTGTATTTACCGCATTAAGAAGGCTGTCATCTGCAGGCCTGGATAATCCTCCCTTTTTTTTAATCAGTAAGGAAACGGATTTTGAATCGGATGAAAAAAATGAATTAATGTACAGACCTGATTTAAAAATCCTTTTCTTGTCAGAGGCGTATTTCTCTGGTTTGTTTACATGCACAAGTGGTATTCGGAGGTTTCCCAATGGACCTTTTATAGTTTCATATAGACCGGTTGGTGAAGTCACTTTTTCAATTCCGGGAATCTGTTTTAATCCATCGGTCAATGCATCTATCCTTTCCAGGAAATCATTTTGAAAGATGCCATCATCGTTCTTGATTCCAACTAATAGAAAATCATTCTCGTTTTCGAATGTTTTTTGGTGATTATAATAAAAATCAACTTCAGGATCTTCAGACGAAAAAAAACTTTCAATATCATAATTGAATTTCAGCGAAGGAAGAAACAAAGCCCAAAATAAGGTGATTAGTAAAAGTCCTATAAAAATAATTGCCGGATGGACCTTGAATAACACAGTTTTCAACACTTGGGTTAAAAACTGTGTTAATTTTATATATAAATTATAATGTGGCTTCGCCATGTCTATTATTTCAATGCATTTTCCCCCAGCCTGAGCAGTTTATAGGCATTATGATATCCTAATGCTGACTTTACCACCTTGCCTTTATAATCAATGAAATATAGTGATGGGTAGGCTGTAACCCCATATTTTGCCGATAAAGCAGGCCCTTCACCTTTTTCCATATCAATTTTTACATTAATAAAATGGGTATTGAAATATTCTCCAACCTTGTCGGCCGGAAAAACATTTTTTTGCATCGCTTTGCATGGCCCGCACCAACTGGCATATGCATCAAGAAAAATGAGTTTATCCTCCTTCCTGGCCTTTTCGAGTGTTTCTTGCCACGATCCTTCAAAAAATTCGATACCAATATCTTCATCGTTCTGATTGCTATCAATAATTTTTGGCTCACTAAAAAAAGAGGCAATTGCCAGTGTGTAAATTAGTGCAATGATGTTCATAGTTTGTTTATTTATTACCTTCTATTTTATGAAATATATTTACTTGATCATCGAAATGAATAGATGATTCAAGTGTGTTTAAATTTACTTTTCTGATCACTTTTCAAGGTGATTTTTACCTCTTCCTGCAAAATTGATACCATAGCGCAATGCGATGGATAGGTAATGTCATAATCTTTTTTCATATCAATATTTTTTGATGCTGATTTGAAAAATCCTTCACATTCTATATGACCTTCAGGGGAAAATCTACTTATCCTATATTGTACCTCATTTTCCATTTCTATGACAAACCACGACCCTGCACCCTCACCTGCAAGCCATTTTGCTGTTGGCGGAAGGTTCTCTGGTATTGAGGGCATGGGTAATATTTCAGGAAGTTTGATCATGATTTCAGTATTTGCTTACTAGTTATCAGTATTCGGTTGTTTGGTATTTTTATCGCAAAAAAAAGCAGACTTGTTCATCATTGAGTTGAGCATTTTTCCAATTGAACCACATAATTCTAAAAGATGATTTGCTAATTCGTTTGATATATATGAACAATCCAAAGCTGTCTCAATCCAGTGTTGTGTTTCCAATTGTTCTGAGTCAGAATCGGTCAGCTTGCTTACAAAATGTCTTTCATATTTTCTTTTTCCCCAAGCTTCAGCAATCTGAGCGCCAATGGAACGTGATGATCTCCTTACCTGATCTGTAAGTGAGAACATTTCTTCTTTGGGAAATTTTTTAGAAGTCTCAAAAATTATTTTTGACAATTGCCTTGAAAGTTTGTAAACTTCCAGGTCTCTAAAACTTATTTCATATTCCATATTCTCTTGCTTTTACCTTACATTTTTTACCGATTACTATCATTCAAAATTATGTAAAATTAATAGTTCGTTTACTTTAAGATAGGCGTCTTTTTTTTGGAGAGGCAGACCTACACTGATTACCTGATCACCTATTGCTTTCAAATTCCACATCGGGGTTGGTGTAAGCATGGGAGGTAATTGTAGTCTGATTCTTTCTGTAAGAACAGGTTTCCCTGCTTTCAGTGCGCTATTTACAAAACGTGAACAATTTGTTCCGTAGGGAATGAATGGGCCATATGAAATGAACTCTTTTTCTTGTAAATACTGTATATAAGAAAGTGTTTTATGTAAATGAATTCGTGTGGCCGCACCAAAAATCGCCCCAGTTCCATGAGTGGAGGGATTATTGTAAAGTTCTGAAAGTAAAGCATTCAGGTTGAGAATTTCTGTGCGGTCTGCGGATATATTGGCTTGGGTATTGACAACTAAATCATGATCAGTCTCCAGGCTTCTTACCCTCCCATATCCGGGTGGCGCATGATATCTGCCAAAGTCAAAATAGCGACAGGTACCGGTTTCATCATCCACCAGAACCAGAGCGGCATGTCCGACTTTGTAATATCCATTTCGGTTAATCCCCAGATAATAGAGCATGGGATCGTACCAGGTTCCCGCTTGTTTGCACAAAGTCTCTGGCCACGCAAGGGCTATTGCAAATCCGTTATGCATATGTAAATTAATTTTGTTGTCACGTTGTTATTTTAAAGGCAACAGTATTGACTTAAATTTAAGAATGAACCCTACTCAGCGCCTTGATTTTTATACCTGACGGTCGATGGGGCTACGCCAAAATTGCTATCCAATTCCAATTCGCTCTTCTCTGCGGATAAAGCAATTTTGATAATCGCCATATGATGAATTGTATGATCCAAAGCATAAGCCAATTCTCTGTAAAGTGAAGTTTGGATCATGGTTTGTTCTTCAGATGTAGCATAGTTTGCTTTCATTACTAATGAATGGTCAGCTTCTAATGAGTTGAGAAAGTTGATTGACTTTTCGATACTCATTACAGCATGGGTCACATAAGTTTCTATCAACACATTTCGCTCTCTTTCATCATAACAAACTATTCCGGTTTTTACTCCTTTTTCCAGGCAGAAATAGAATTCAAGGATATGCCTGAAATGCTGTCCGATTGTCGCATTACTTAGTACGTCCTTTGGTTCTGTGTATAAGTCCTGTGGAAATTCTTGCAAGAGGCTTTTGATCTCGTTTAGTTTTTTAATGTTATGAAGGATAAGTGTCATTCGGTTTTATTTATTCAAGTTATCGGGTAGATTATGAATTACGGAATTCCTGAAAGTTAATATAAATTAGTTATTTGCTTATTAACTTATTTAAGAACCCTGCTGTTTATTTTTTTTTCAATAAACAAGCAGGGTTCATCCCAACTACCCTAAACCAACCATTGGGATCAATTTTCGGGATCAAATTCGGCTTTTACAGTTACTTCGATTGTTTTGGCAATGTTGGTAGAGGGTTTGCCTTTTTCAAAAGCGATTTTATAATCTGCCAGGGTAATACTCATTTTAGTATCAACAATCACCTTATCTCCTTTTATTGTTACGGTTCCTTTTTCAGAAATCGAGTTTGTGACGCCATGCAAGGTGAGTTCACCATTTACATTCGCATTATATGTGCCGTCTTTTGAGAAATCAATATCACCAATGTTTGTGATGCTTCCTTTGAACTTTGCCTTTGGATATGTTTTAGTATCCAGGAATTTTGAACTATTGTAGTGTTGCTGCATTTTAGCCTTTTCAAATTCAAAGCTTTGCATTGGCACGGAAAAGACTACTTCTCCTGAAGATGGATTGATGGTACTTACTACTTTATAATTATTGGCGGTAATATCCTCTACAACCGTATGGGAGAAGAAGCTAATATGTCCTTTTTTACTTACCAGTTTACTATCAGCCGGAGTGAACGCTGTGGAAATAGCAACAAATCCGGCAATTAATAATGTGAAAATTGACTTTTTCATGTTTTTTATTTTATGAATGAATTAAATATTTATATCGAATGATTGTCGTGTTAAATTTGGAGTACATCACATTTTTCAATGATTACGTCTTCGTAAAACTCCAGATCTTCGTCATATCCGGCTCCTGATCGTATCACACCTTTGATGGTTACCTGGTCTCCGTTTTTGAGTTTTTCGGCATTGAGGTTGGTGTTAGCCATAAACGTACAACTCACTCCCGCAAGTTCACTTGCACCTTTTAGCAAAACTACTTTTTGATGATTCATATCTTCATCGACAGATGCTACAATTCCAGTTACCGCAATAATTTTGGATTCTCCTTCTTCCTGCAAATATCTTTCATTTGCTTTATTGGCGTCTTTCAGATATTCATCAACTAATATTTTTGCTTCCATTTGAAAGTCCACCGGAGTACTTTGCACATCCCGGTGAGGCATGTTAAACATGTACAATGCTGAAGCGACTCCAATTACAATCCCACTTAATGCGAGAGCTAGTCCCCATTTGATGATTTTCTTTTTCATAGTATAATTTGTTTAATTCTATAGATTACTCAACTGTTAATTGCTCAGGGCATTTTCTTAATTAAATATGCTAAGCAAGTGTTTTGATCTAATAGTCGTAGAAGGGTGTAAAACCTGACAGGGAAAAGAAAATATATTATTCACTTTCCTCTATCTTCTTGATTAGTTGGCTTTTAAAAGTGTCAGAAAGTTTTTCAGAAGAGGTGTCTTCGAATGTAGTATCACTCGAAATATGATCTTTGAGCATCGCATCGAGTTCAATGCTTTGATTTTGATGCTTTTTGCACGCGTCGCACATATTAGTGTGAATTGCCAACTGAATCTTTTCAACTGGGTTTAAAGGAAAGTGTAATTTCTTTTCAATGAGGCCGGAAGCCTTTTTGCAGGAAAGCAACAGAATATTCATTAATTTTTTCATCAGGCTCATTATTTTATCCAACTGATTTCAAGACACATTTTTAACTGCAATTTAGCGCGTTGTAGCACCTTCCAATAATTAGACGAAGTAATCCCTAATTCCTGACAAATTTCTTTTCCATCCTTTGCTTCAAGGTATTTAAAATGAATTGCGTAATACCAATTCTTGGGAAGCTTTTTCATGCAATCCTGAAGTACTACCTTAAATTCCGCATTGTCCAATAAGTGTTCCTCGTTTTCCTGCCAGTTGTTTGGACTTGTATCTGGTTTCCAGGCGCCATCCTCATCAAAGAAATGATCCAGCACATCGGAATTAGAAGAGAACGCGTTTCGTGAAGTATTATTGATCACCGTCTCGCGAAATTTTTTACGGTGGAAATCAATAATTTTATGATTTAGAATAGAAAATAGCCATGTTTTAGCTTGGCTGTTACCCTGAAATTTATCTTGTACCTTGAACGCGGACAAAAAAGTTTCCTGTACCAGGTCTTCCGACGATTCTTTATCATTTGTTTTATACAATGCCCACCGATACAAATCATCGGCATATTGTGAAACCCATTTCTGTATAGCGCTATGTGAATTCGAATCCATTTTTTTTTAGCATGAAGCTAACAGTGTAAATCCTGAATGCTCCAATTATTTTATTCCCTGAAAGATAACAATTTATCACAATTATTAATACCCAATTTATACTGTCTGTCCGGCGTAGAAGGATTTGGCAGCATGCATTTGGCAAGTATGGGCGACGTGTTGCACTATTGAACTAGTTTTCAATTGAACTAGTTTTCAGGCCTTAAATATGTAGCTCAATATAGCTATTTAATTGAGCTCATAAAAATGTAAAATTGAGCTTTTTAAACTATAAGGATGAGCTCTATTTTAGTGGTGTACTTATACTGCAAGCAGTTTGATTTTATGGTTCATAAATTATTATATCAAGCTCATTGATGGTTTTAAATTGTTTATCAGCAAGTTAATAAAGGCAAGCTCATATAATACGCTGTAGCTGCTACGATAGTGTCTGGTAGCTTTAATTTTGATTTTCGCCGTAGGTCAATAGTTAAATCTTTAATTTTTCGATTTATATCAATCACAGTACATTCCTTTATAAATCGATTGATTAACCCTTCTGTATCATTTGTGATTTTCGGAAAAAAAAGAAGTTCCAACTCTGTAATAAAGGATATTACGAGATGTTTATCTCCAATCATATCAATTACATCTTGTTCCCCTTTTAAGAAATAGATGACCATGTTAGTGTCTACGATAACGCTATTCCCATTCACTTCTCATTTTTTTTTGATATTCCATTGGGTCAATGTCAGTTTTTAATTTACCGGCATATTGAAGAATATTCCCTGTCGTCTTTTTAGAAATCACCTGATCTATCCTCTTCTTAATCTCGTCTTTTGGAGTTCCTTTCTTGATTATTGTTACCATTGTCAGTAGAGTAAGTTGATGAGCTATCAAATATACCTAAATTAAACTTCTTTATACAATACAGTTTTCAGGGGGTGTACGACACTTTTACAAATATTATTTTTCATCTTACAAATACACCTTTATAGAATTTCACGCAAAGTCGCAGAGCCGCCAAGAAATAAAATTCCATGATTCAATACTTTACGCTTTGGCGTCTTAGCGAGAAATGCTTTTCTGAGAGTTTTATACCAGACTCTTAATATATATATCACCAAACTGTCGTACACCCTTTTTCAGGCTAAGTTGGCTGTGTCGGCTGGCAAATAGTAAAATCCAGCTACTTTGTAGGTCGTACGATCGCTACAATTAACTTACCCTAGGGTGTATTCATGTCCAGTATAAGTTTGTCAAGTAATCAATAATACTTTTATTGATAGTGTGCTTAAAAAAAACAGGGCATTATACCGTCGTAATGAATCTGTTAATAAATCAATTTTACTTACCAATGACAATGAAGCTATTATCAGAAGTTTCGCGAAGAAGCGCAGGTCTGTCCGCCAACAAGGCATGGATACGATGAGAAAAAAAGTATTAATTGGAGATTCTTAAATGTAGTTGATCCGCCTTGGTATATAGGAAAGAAAGTGGTTTTCTCAGATGTTAGTTCAATACTTGCCAAGCACAAACATTGTCAGTATTTTTATCGCTTTATTGCGGACGAATTTTTAAACTCCTTATCTATGAATTTCTTTAAACTCCTTTTTGGATCCCTGCTTGTTTTGACTTTTATGTTTTCCTGTCAGGAAAAAATGCAGGAAGCCCAACCACCGAACATCATTTTTATGATGGCTGATGATCATGCTTACCAGGCCATCAGTGCGTATTCCAATCATTTGATTGAGACGCCACAGATAGATCGACTTGCCAATGAAGGCATGAGATTTACCAATGCTTGTGTGACCAATTCTATTTGCGCGCCATCCAGGGCGGTGATCCTCACAGGAAAGCACAGCCACCTCAATGGAAAAATCGATAACCGGTTTCCTTTTGATACCACCAATGTCACCTTTCCACAGATTCTTCAAAATGAAGGCTACCAAACTGCAATGTTTGGCAAGCTACACTTTGGGAACAATCCAAAGGGATTTGATCAATTCAAAATTCTTCCGGGGCAGGGCACTTATTACAATCCCGATTTCATCACTAAAAATGAAGGCAAGATCAGGGTTGATGGCTATACTACCGACATCATCACCGAAATGACACTTGATTGGTTTGAAGAAGAACGGGATTCTAACAAGCCTTTTTTGCTGATGTATCTGCACAAAGCGCCACATCGTGAATGGCTTCCTGCGCCAAGATATTATAAGGAATTCACAAAAAAGACTTTTGTTGAGCCTGAGACGCTGTTTGACACGTATGAAGGAAGGGGAACTGCCGCACATACTGCCGAGATGAACTTACTCACGCATATGAATTGGGCAGGAGACTCGAAGATTTATCCGGAAGTCATGGATGAACTAGGCATTCCTGAGACGGCCAGCTGGGATAAAGGCGCATTTAAGCGTGAGGTAGGAAGATTGAATCCTGTTCAGCGTGCTGCCTGGGATAAGGTTTACGGACCAATCAATGAAGAATTCAAGAAGAACTATCCAAACATGAGCAAAAAAGAGCTTATGAAATGGAGATATCAACGCTACATGCAGGACTATCTGGGCTGTATCGCTGCGGTGGATGAGGGAGTTGGCAAAGTATTGGATTATTTGGACCGCAATGGCCTTAGGGACAATACGATTGTTGTCTATACTTCTGATCAGGGATTCTATTTGGGCGAACACGGCTGGTTTGATAAGCGATTTATTTATGACGAATCTTTCAAGACCCCATTGTTGGTACGCTGGCCTGATATGATTGTCCCTGGTACAGTAAATACCCAAATGGTTCAGAATCTTGACTTTGCACAGACCTTTCTGGCTGCGGCCGGCATTGAGGCGCCGGCAGACATGCAGGGCGAAAGCCTGGTCCCTTTATTCCAGGGAGATACAGATAATTTCAGGGATGCCGTATATTATCATTACTATGAATATCCATCTGTACATATGGTGAAGAGACATTATGGTATCGTTACAGAAGATTATAAGCTGGCTCATTTCTATTACGATGTGGATGAGTGGGAATTGTATGACCGTAAAAAAGATGTGAATGAAATGAAAAACGTGTATGACGATCCTGCTTATGCGGATGTAGTTGCTGATCTGCACAAGAAGCTGGCTGATTTGCGTGTGAAGTACAAGGACTCTGAAGATCTTGACCAGATGTACATTGATAAGTACAATAAGTGATTATAAATCTTCACACACTGTTACAAGCCTCTCGCTTGGGCTTTGGTACTTTAACTACTAAAGTTTCGCGCCTATACTTAATGCCTGTATTAATCAACCTATTAAGAAATATTAAAAAGGGATAAATAACAGATAATTAACTAATTAAACTTCCATTTTAGATCTTTTTTTCTCTGTGAAACTTTAGTTATTTGGTGCATCAGGAAACAGGAGAAGCTATGCAAATCAATATTTCGGATCACTTCAATTCTTTATGCCGGAGGATGTGCTGCATGACAATAGAAGACTTGAAAATTTGAAGCACATTAATTACCTTTGGCGTTAGTAACGTAAAGCAGCAGCAAATATGATCAAAAGTTTTGGTGATAAAGAAACAGAAAAAATATGGGAAGGTATTCGTTCAAAAAAATTACCAAATGATATTCAAAACGTTGCTCGTCGTAAACTAAGAATGATAAATAATACTCAAAATATTAGCGATCTAAGAGTACCTCCTTCTAATCACTTAGAAAAGCTAAGTGGAAAATTAAATAACTTCTTAAGCATTCCAATAAACAAACAATGGAGAATAATATTTATGTGGGAGAATGATAATGCTTTTGAAGTAGAAATTATTGATTATCATTAAATGCTTTAACAATGGAAAGACTTGATAATATACACCCTGGAGAAATATTAAAGGAAGAATTTTTAATACCATTAAATATTTCTGCTTACAGGCTTTCAAAAGAGACATTTATTCCTCAAACACGTATTAGTGAAATATTAAAAACAAAAAGAAGAATAACTGCTGATACGGCTCTAAGGCTTGCCAAATATTTTGGCACAAGTCCTAAATTTTGGTTAGGGCTTCAAGATGATTATGATTTAGAAGAAGAAAAATTTAAGAAAAAGAAAGAATTAGAAGCCATTAGGTCTTTTAATAATCACGTGGCATAACAATGTCGAGTAGCAATAGCCGAACAAGCTGTCGCGCTACCGAACTACTGTTTCCAGCATGAGCATTATTATGAATACCGTGAACAAAAATATTGAATTACTTGCTCCGGGAGGAGATGTTGATGCGATAAAAGCGGCAATTGCTGCAGGGGCTGATGCAGTATACTGCGGTCTGGATAAATTTAATGCGAGAAACCGGGCAGCAAATATAAACTTTGAAGAATTGCAGGGGGTTTTAAGGCTTGCACATAAAAATAGCTGTGAAGTTTTTATCACCCTTAATATCATAATAGTTGAAAGCGAAATCCCGGCCCTTACAGGCTTGCTGAATAAATTAATTAATACAAGTATCAATGGAATAATTGTTCAGGACTTGGGGATGTTTTACCTGCTATCCAAATATTTTACAGGACTAAAAATCCATGCATCTACACAGCTTACTACCCATAACGAGGGCCAGATACACTTTCTGAGTAAGCTGAATGCTTCCCGGGTAAACCTCTCCCGGGAGTTAGCTATTCACGAGATAAAAGATTTAACTGCAATTGGCCATCAGCATAATATCTTAACTGAAGTATTTGTTCACGGCTCCTTTTGCATTTCCTTTTCAGGAATTTGTTATATGAGTTCTGTTCATGGAGGGAACTCGGGAAATCGCGGACGATGCAGTCAACCATGTCGGGATAAGTACCAGACTACTCCAGAGGGTAAAGATTATCCTCTGAATCTGAAAGATAATTCAGCCTTTTTTGACCTCAAAGAATTGGTTGATGCCGGAGTTGCCTCACTAAAGATTGAAGGAAGAATTAAAAAATTTGATTATGTATATACGGTGGTTAATGCCTGGAGAAAACAACTCCGGCGTTTTTATAGTCAAAATAAACTAAACGATGACAAAAGTGAACTGTATAAGGTGTTTAACAGGGACTTTTCAAACTCATTTTTAAAGGGAGATATTAATAAGGATATGTTCATTGACGATCCCAGGGATCATTCCATTAAGCATCTTTCTGAGCTTAAAAACTATATTTCGAATGAAGCAAAGGAGCAGGATGAACTTGAGTTTTATAAAGAAAAAGAAGAGATTAAAATTAAGGTTGAAAATAAAATTAAAGAACTAAGTATTGCAAAAGCGCCTTTAATAATCAGTATCTCCGGAAAAAATGGTACGCCGCTAAAAGTATCTGTCTTAACTCCTGACAGGTCATTTGATGTGCTTTCGGAAATTAAGCTAGTAAATGTTGGTACACAGCCTTTAGATAGCGATATGGTATTGAAAAGACTGAAAGTTTTGAATGATACCGAATATTATATAAAGCATCTGGAACTGAAAAATCTGCAAGGTGATCTTTATCTGCCGTTTAAAGAACTCACTTCAATAAAAAAGAGACTGTTATTCATCCTGAATGGTTCAAAAGAGTTGCTTGCCCCCATTGATGTCCCTGTCATAAAAAAACAAAACAACGTAAAAATCAAGCCCACTCTTTCTGTATTGATCACCTCTCAAAAGGATATTCATCTTTGCAATAAGACCGATGTGAATATCTATTTTCAACTTCCCAATTCTTTTAAAAATAAGTGTACTGAGTTTACAGAACTTTTTATAAATAACAAAAAGTTAATACCCTGGTTCACCTCTGTTTTAATCGGTGAAGATTACACTGCTGCGATTGAATTTCTTCGACAGGTACAACCCAAACGGATTGTAACTAACAATACCGGAATTGCTTATGAAGCCTATAAAAAAGGAATCCCCTGGATCGCAGGGCCCTATCTGAATATCGTGAATTCCTTTAGCCTGTTATGTTTAAAAGAAAATTTTAATTGCTCCGGAGCGTTTATTTCAAATGAAATCAACAAAGAGCAGATAAGGAATATTAATAAACCTGAGAATTTCAATCTTTACTACAGTATTTATCACCCTATTGTACTGATGACGAGCAGGCAATGCCTATTTCATCAGGTTACTGGATGTGAAAAACATAAAATTGATGATACATGTATTCCAGAATGTGAAAAATCCTCAAGCATTACAAATATGAAAAAGGCCTCTTTCTTTATTGAAAAAACAAAGGGGAACTATCATGCTGTTTATAACGAGGCTAATTTTTTGAATACCGAAATCATCACAGATCTTCCGGATGTCTTTTCGGTTTTTTTTATTGATTTAAGGGATGTGAATACAGCCACTAACATGGAGATGGGTAAATCCGGAGTAATCAAACACTTTGAAAATCTTCTGCTTGGCAAAGCCAATTCAAGCCAGGAACTCAAACAAAATATTCATCCTTCAACTAATTCCCAATATAAAAAAGGAATCTAACTTGAAAAATTCAGTGATTAATTATTGATACAACTCATGAGATAGATGTCAGGCTCACTTGTCAGTGAACCCAAATGAAACATTATTGACCATTTTTCATACGGTCTTGCAATGAACAAGCAACCATTATATGTCGCAATTTTCTATATAGTGTCTGTTTCCGTTCAGGCGCTATATAAACCGAACTTGAATTTTATTATTCTAAATTCGCAAGCAAAAAGAACAAAGTGCGTAAAGTTTTCTGAACATACGCTCCGGGTATTAATTTTTTGCGAATGAAATCGAAAAACAATCCAATCGTTAACCTGCTGTTTAATATTGTAATACCAATAATAATTTTAACCCGCTTTAGTGAAGAAGTTTACCTGGGCCCTGTATTCGGACTATTAATTGCTTTATCATTTCCGTTGGTCTACGGCTTATATGAGTTTGTCATTCAAAAGCAAAAAAACTTTATATCCATTTTGGGTTTTGTCGGCGTGTTGATATCCGGTGTAATAGGAATATTGAAGTTTCCACCGCATTGGATTGCCGTTAAGGAGGCAGCGATCCCTTTAATCATCGGCTTGGCGGTGCTTTTTTCTACAAATACCAGCTGGCAGCTACTTAAAAAATTTATTTATAACCGGGAGCTATTGGATGTTGATCAAATTGAGGCAAGATTATTTTCAGCAGAGCTACGAGCCAAACTAGATATAGTGCTAAAGCGTGCAAATTTATTTTTCGCAAGCTCTTTCTTTTTATCAGCAATATTGAATTATTTTTTGGCGAAAGTGATCGTAACAAGTATGCCGGGATCTACTGAATTTAATGAGGAAATTGGCCGTATGACTATGCTGAGCTTTCCGATTATCGCGGCGCCTTCGGTGTTGATTATAATATTTATTTTTCGTTATATAATATCGTCTCTTAAAAGCCTCACTCAGCTAAGTTCAAATGAACTATATTCGGATAAAATGAGGAGATGACATGAGTAGAGCTAACAGGCTAGATGAACTTATTAGCATGGAGAAATTGAAAATAAAGTTGCACTAGCTATTAAACCTATTTCTCTGCAACGATTCATACAATTATTTTTCTTAGAAAATAGCGAAGTCCTTTGTTTAACATTACTTCCCGGTCCGCTTAGCAGGCTTTGGAACACACGATTCCTTGAGCTATATTCACGATTCAAGGCACAAGCAAGTTGAGTAAGTCAAATGAATTCAATAAAGGCAAGCAATTTCAAGTTTGGAATTTTGATTATCCTGTGGGGATTCTTTTTTATCAGGTGCGATAAAGAAGAAATATCAACTTCTAATACGAATTCAGAAACGGAGTTCGGTGTTCCGACCATTCTGCCATCCGGAGATGAGCAATACCTCACCTTGAATTCAGCGTATATTTTTGACCAAAAAGCGCTGCACACTTTTGAATTAAAAATCCCTGAAACTTCTTTGGCTAATTTAGATGCTGATCCTACAGCAGAAGAATATGTTGAAGGGATGTTGATTTTTGAAGGTGATACGCTCAGTCCTGTGGGCGTACGATATAAAGGATCGGTAGGCGCATTTGTAAACTGTCTTCCAGGTACTGATTGGTCAAATCCTTCGGGCTATAAAATCTGTACGAAACTATCTATGAAAGTCAAGATAAATTGGGAAGGGCGTACAGAACAATTTTATGACTTAAAAAAGCTGCAATTTCACTCTCAGAATCTGGATGATTCGCAAATGCACGAACGCCTGGGGTATTGGTTATTTCGAGCGATGGGAGTACCGGCGCCGCGTTCTGTGTATGCACGTTTGGTTATTAATGGCCAATATTCAGGGCTTTATGCCTTGACGGAGCAGATTGATGGCCGCTTTGTGAAAGACAATTTTGCTGACGATGAAGGAAATCTATACAAAGAAGTTTGGCCGCTAAATATGGACGGCGTACCACATCAAAGTCAAGTGTATACAAATGCTCTTAAAACAAATGAGGAAATCAATCCTTCTGTTGAGATCATTAAAAATTTTGCTCAGCGTATTACGGAGGCTGAACCTTTAGCCCTTCAAAATGTAATTGCAGCATCAATGTATATAAATGAAATTATTTCTTATGCCGTGGTAGATCGGATGATACGAAATGATGATGGGCCATTTCATTGGTATTGCGAAAAGGGGAGATGTACCAATCATAATTACTATTGGTACGAAGAACCAACTCATCAAAAGCTGCATCTTATCCCCGTGGATTTAGATAATGCCTTCGAGAACATTATTGCGGATGTAAATCCTGTAACTCCGATAGCTGACAGATGGGGACAAATTACCGCTGAATGTCAGCCTTTTGGATATGGATTGATGCAAATTCAACAGCGGTCGGCAGCTTGTGACAAGCTAATAGGAGGATGGGCAAGCTTTAAAGACGAGTATGAACAATTAAGGTCCGAGTTTAAGTCGGGTCCCTTTTCCGAAGCGCAAGTGAATATATTATTGGACTCCTGGAGCCAACAGATAAGGGATGCAACCATAGAGGCGAGCCAAAATCACAGTGATGCCATATCCGTAGAGGATTGGGAAAGCGCTATCGATAAACTAAGAAATCAACTTGAGTTTGCACGAAACAATTAATGTAAAAAGATAATAAACACTATAAATCAAATCATAAATTATCATGAAAAAGTATTTTATAATTCTCCTACAGCTTAGTATTGTTACTACTTCCGCTTTTTCTCAAAAAAGTGAGCGGATCAACGTCATGTCATTCAATATCAGGTACGATAATCCTGCCGATGGAGATCAGAACTGGCATCATCGAAAGGAAAATATTGTTAACATGATCAATTTTTACGACCTGGATATCATTGGTATGCAAGAGGTGTTGGTTTCTCAACTCAATTACCTGAAAGATAATTTGCAAGCTTACCAGGCTGTGGGTGTTGGTCGTGAAGATGGGAAAGAGATGGGTGAATTTTCTCCGGTGCTTTATCGCAAAGATCGTTTTAAAGAATTGAAAAGCGGGACTTTCTGGCTGAGTGAAACACCTGATAAGGTGAGCAAAGGTTGGGATGCCGCGCTCGAACGTATAGTATCATGGGTTGTGCTGAAAGACAAAAATACCGGCAAAGAGTTTATTTTCATGAATACCCATTTTGATCATCGTGGAAAACAAGCCCGAATCGAAAGCGCTAAATTGTTGAAATCAAAAGCCTCCGAGTTGGCAAAAGGATTGCAATTAATTCTCACAGGTGACTTTAATCTCACCCCTGAATCCGAAGGCATACAAACCATCATCAAACCGGATGGAGAAAATACACTAGTTAATTCAAGTAGTAGTGCCACCTTTAAGTATGGCCCGAATTGGACGTCAACAGGATTCAATGACCGACCTTTTGACCAGCGAAAAGTGATTGACTATGTGTTTTTAAAACAGATTAAAAAAGTAAACAGATATGCAGTTATTACTGAAAAATTAAATGATCTCCAATTGTCAGATCATTGCCCTGTATTTGTGCAGGTTGAGTTGTAATTTATGCAAGACAGGACACTAATGTAAATGAAAGGCCTCAAGGTCAAGTATAATTTCCCTTTTATATTTGACCTTATTTTTTAGCTCAAACTAACCGTCTAATTCAAGATTGGACTAATATCCAGCTTTTCCCTTTATCATCAACTGAATAAAGAAAATAATGTCATTGAATTGTTTTTAAAAAATTGACATCTTAATAATTAATGGGTTTCATGCCAACCTTCTTTAAAATGATGGAGTTTGGAGGACTTCTCGTGGCTTTTATTCAAAGAAATACATAAAAACATAAGGCATTGAAAATTAACTAGTTGTTTGATTTGACTTGAACTATTTTCCCTCTTTTATGTCTAAAAATACAGAGCCTAAACGACGATAGTTACGAATCTTGCATAAAATGCTAAACTATGCTAAGATTGTTATCAACCAATATAGATCATGAAGAAAAGAACAAATAAAGTATTCGTAGAAATACTACTATTCATCCTGTTCTGTGGAATTCTCTTTTTTATGTTGAGGACCTTATCTGTTTAATTATAAAATTGAAACAGGGTGAAAAAAACCAGATAAATTCCTGAATATGTATTATAGGAAAGAACTGGAAGGCGCCGGCGCAAAGATTGTTTCTTCATTTAGGGGATTCATGAAAGCAGGATGTTCAGTTGGACTTCACCAAAGTTTTTTCCCGTAAATTGAGTTGGGTATTTTGAATCGTTGTTATTCTGTTAAAAATTGGATGCATATGCGATCTTGTGGGATTAAAATTTGCAATGTTGTTTCTACTTATTACTTTGGGGTACTTATTAATTATTGTGTTCCTGGCAAGTATACTTTGGTAAACGAACTTATTTATTCTTTCAAAAAATATTTTATTTTTTAACCGTAAAATAAACACCATGAAAAGCAATATAAAAACGCTGCTGACTTTAGCTATAGCTTATTTACTTTTCTTGAGCTCGTGTAGCAAAATGGAGAAAAAGGAGGAGAAAAAGCCCAATATTATGATATTGATGTCAGATAATCATAGCTGGAATCATTTGGGGTGTTATGGTGATAAAGTGGTTAAAACACCAAATATTGATAAAATTGCTACTAAAGGGATTCGATTTACAAATGCCTTTTGTTCAGCTCCTTCTTGTACACCTGCACGTGCTTCTATGTTAACCGGACAGGACATATGGCGCTTGGAGGAAGGGGCTAATCTATGGGGGATTTTTCCGAAAAAATTTGAAGTATATACCGATTTGCTGGAATCGGCAGGATATCTTGTAGGATACGAAGGAAAAGGGTGGGGGCCTGGTGATTGGGAAGCAAGTGACCGAACTCGTAATCCTGCCGGTGTTCAATACAACTCTTTTGAAGAATTTTACAACGAGAAGGAAAAAGGCCAACCCTTTATGTATTGGTTTAGTTCCAGGGATCCACACCGGCCTTTCAGAAAAGATGGAGGGGAAAAAGCCAAAATTGATTTGGATAAAATTGAAGTCCCTCCCTATTTACCTGATTGCCCGGAAGTACGTTCGGATATTGCTGACTATTATGCCGAAATTCAGCATTTCGATAAAGAAGTATCCGGGTATATCGCTTTGCTTAAGGAAATGGGCCAGTTAAATAATACGATCATCATCATTGCCAGCGATAATGGATGGCAAATGCCAAGGGGATTGGCTAATTTATATAACATGGGGACAAAAATTCCTTTGATCATATCCATGCCGGATCGCTACAAAAGCAACCGTGTAGTGGATGATTTTGTAAGTTTAAATGATTTGGCGCCAACTTTTCTCGAATTAGCAGGAATTCCCATTCCACAGTATATGACGGCAAAGAGTTTATTAAATATACTCCATTCAGAAAAAAGTGGTCAGGTTGAGCCTGAAAGAGATTTCTTCGTTACGGCACGAGAACGGCATGCCTACGTACGGAAAAATGGAGCAGGATATGGCGGGCGTGCAATTCAGACGAAAGAATTTCTGTATATAAGAAATTATGATTCGGATAATTGGCCGGCCGGAGATCCGCCGCTTTTCGGGGATGTAGATGCCCATATGCTTCAGTATCCATGTGCCACAAAAATGTATCTACTGGAAAACAGGGAAAATGCTGAGATAAAACCGCTGTTTGATATGGCCTTTGCCTTACGTCCGGAGGAAGAACTTTTTGATTTGAAAAAAGATCCTCAACAATTAATCAATGTTGCAGAAGTGCCAGAATATCAACAGAATAAACTAGAATTATCGGACAGATTGAATGCCTATCTGACGAAAACAAAAGATCCCAGAATGACGGGAGAAGCAATGAAATGGATGGATGCTGAATATTTTGCTGAAAAAGATAAAACACCCCAACCGGGAGAAAAAGCAATAGAAGCATTAGGGCTTGAAGAAGAGTATGTTTATGATGTGGAGTAAAATCACCAATTGTACAATCAGTCCAAAAATCAACAAACTCATCCATCTTTAAAGAAGTAGTGGGTGATTACATTCCTCCTGATTTAAAAATTTAGTGAAAACCACTATATTCATAAATCAAATTAGTTAGTTAAAGTAAATTGATTATTGTGAAGCGATAGAAATTTATGAAATTTTTAAAAGCATCTTTTTTTCTGTTGGCCTTTTTGTTTTCTTTTTCAGGAAAAGCAAATGAGTCACGATACGTTTTTAAACAGCTCAATAATGAAGATGGTTTATCGTATAATTCTGTTCAGGATATTGCTCAGGAATCTTCTGGAATCATTTGGTTCGCAACCAAACAAGGATTGAATAAATATGATAGCTATAATATTCAAAAATACTATTCTGAGGATAGTGTGGGACTACCTTCAAATATCATTCAATGTTTGTTGGTGACTAAGAATAACAGATTGTTTGTTGGCTGTCAAAAAGGACTGGTAGAGTATGACCGGAAATATGATAGATTCAGGCCTTTGACATTCAATGGGGAGGAGCTAGTGAATGTGAGGACATTAAGTGAGAGTAAATCTGGAATCATATTAGTTGGAACCCTCAAAGGCATTTACGCTTACCATCCCCTTCAAAAGACCGTTATAAAGTTTGTATCGCTTCAGAGCGAAAATATCCGTTCATTGTGCGAAATGGAGAATGGAAATATTATGGTTGCCACGTTTTCCGGAATCTACATCGTAAATTCAGATGGCGTACTGATAAAATATTTCAACAAACAAAACACGCCTACATTATCCACGGATAGAATCACAAAGATTTACAAAGATGGAAAGGGAAATATTTGGATCGGAACAGATAACTATGGATTATTTTTATTTGATGAAACGAGATTAAAAAAAATTAAATTATCAGAAAACGAAGATACAGAGCATTTAGTGATCAGGGATATTATTGAAGACCCAGAAGGAAACCTTTGGATTGCCGGCGAACATGGCATTTTTATTCTGGATCCTTTGAGTCAAAAATCAATCAACATTCGAAGTTCTCTGGAGCGATCAGACTATCATCTCAGCGACAATGCAACCTATTGTTTATTCAGAAGCGCTGAAAACATAATGTGGATTGGAACCTATTTTGGAGGCGTTAATTACACAAATCTAAGTAATCAAAAGAGCTTTACGAATATTTATCCCGGGGATGGTAAAAATGAATTGAGAGGAAAAGCCGTGAACAGGATGTATAAAAGTTCGAAGGATATCCTATGGATTGCAACCGAAGATGGTGGTGTGTGCTCCTTCGATCCGAAAACAAAAAAAATAATAGAGTATTTTCAATACAAAGCAGTAAACGGATTAAGTTCCAATAATATACATTCCATTTGCGAAGATAAGTATGGAAGGATTTGGTTTGGCAACTTTATGACTGGAATTGATATTTATAATCCTGATAGCCATAGATTTAAAAATATATCCTTGAATCCAAATGAAAAATTCAGTATAACAGGAAATTCTGTTTATTCTATTTTTAAAGATGCTCATCAGCGAATCTGGGTAGGCCATCGACAAGGAGTATCTATATATGATTACGAAACGGATAAGCTTCAACCATTCAAAGCCAATGAAATAGGAAAAAATTTTATCTATAACATTTCAGAAGATCATACAGGAAAAATGTGGTTTAGTTTGCATCATGGAGGTATAATCTGCTATAATCCGTTCAATGACAAATTAAGATTTTATCGACAATCAAATGGATTATCAACCGACAATATAATTGCTTCAACCGAAGACCAAAATGGAAATATTTGGTTTGGAACTGTGAATGGGGGTATAAATATTTACAACCCTAAAACAGATTCTTTTGAAATCATCACCATAAAAGAGGGCTTGCCGAACAATACCGTTTATGGCATTCTTGAGGCAGAAAATGGTGATATGTGGTTAAGTACAAATCGTGGGCTCGCACTTTATGACTACAATACAAAAGTATTTCGAAATTACAAACTAAGTGATGGATTGGCGCAATTGCAGTTCAATTATAGTTCATATTTTAAAGACTCAGACGAAACCTTTTATTTTGGACATATCAATGGGCTGACCTATTTTAATCCAAAAGAAGTTTCAGATAACACTTATAAACCACAACTGATGCTTACGGATTTTAAGCTCTTTAACGAAAGTGTAGAAATAGCTGATAAAGGGATATTAACGAATCACATTAACGATACGGAAAAAATTTCCCTAAGCTATAGCCAAAAAGCCTTTACAATTGACTTTGTTGCCATTAACCATTTTTCTGCTGGCAATAATCGATTTTATTATTTTCTAGAGGGTTTTGAAGAAGACTGGAACCACATGGGTAACCAAACCAGCGCTACCTACACCAACTTATCGCCCGGTAATTATACCTTTTGGTTAAAAGCCGAAAATGACGATGGCATTGAAAGTGCCAACACAAAAAGCCTGGAGATCAGGATTCAGCCTCCATTTTACATTTCTGTTTGGGCTTACATTTTTTATACCGGATTGTTGATGGCTATATTTCTTTTTTATAAGAAAATCACCATCGATAAGGAGAAGGAAAAGGCTGCCCTGAATTACGAGAAAATTGAGAAAAAGAAAATTAAGGAACTCAGCCAACAGCGTTTAAATTTCTTTACCTATATCTCTCACGAGTTCAAAACACCATTATCAATCATCATTTCAAGCATTGATCAGTTATCTATTAACAAGGATATTTCTGGAGAATTAAAGTTGAAGTTTGAACGCTTAAACCGCAGTTCCAGAAGACTTTCGTTTCTTTTTAACCAATTGATCGATTTTAGGAAAATTGAAACGAAGCATGCTAAACTTGTTCTGCAAAAAGGCGATATAGTGGGATTCTTAAAAGAAACCTGCTTTGTTTTCGCTCCATTATTTGATCAGCAACGGGTAAATTTTGCGTTTAAATCGAACAAAGATGATTATGAATACTGGTTTGACCCGGATAAAATTGAAAAGATAATTGTTAACCTTATTTCAAATGCCATTAAAAATACGCCTGTTCATGGCCAGGTAAATTGCGAAATAAAGATCGTGGACGACGCGATTGATGCAAACGAACAAAAAAGGCTGGTGATATCCATTGGTGATACAGGTGGTGGAATTTCTGAAGAGGAGGCAAAAAATTTGTTCACCCCATTCTATGTAAATTACGAAAGTAATGAAAGTAAACGTGGTTCGGGCATAGGCCTTACCCTGGTAAAAAGCCTTGTTGAATACCTACATGGAACAATTGAAGTGAAAAGCAAATTGAATGAAGGGACACGTTTTAACATTCAATTGCCCATTAATTACGAAAAAATCTCAAACATCAAACTTGAAAGCACAGATACTGTGATCAGCAGAAATCTTGATGTCGATAGCATAAGTGATATTCCTTCAAAACGATTAAAGATTAATGATACAGCAGTCAACGGCAAGGATTTTAAGCTTTTGATTGTAGAAGATACGGTTGATCTTGCAGAAATCCTTATCGAGCATTATTCAAAAACGTTCCAGGTAAGTTGTGCTCAAAATGGGATTGAGGCTTTGAAAATTGTAAAGGATGAAGAGCCGGATATTATCATTAGTGATGTAATGATGCCGGAAATGGATGGAATTGAGTTTTGCAAAAAAATTAAACAGGATGAAGCCACCAGCCATATTGCCGTAATACTATTAACTGCAAAGACCTCTCACGAAGATAAAATCGCAGGGCTTGAGGTTGGAGCTGAAGCTTATGTAACCAAACCGTTCGATTTAACCGAACTTGATTTACACGTCCGTAATTTTATTGAAATTCGGCGAAAACTGAAAGAGAAAGTGTTTACAGGAGCACAACTCGATCTGGATAAATTAAATTTTCAGGACAAAGACAAAGTTTTTATTGAACAAGTTTCCGACATTATTAATGATAATATTGAAAGTGAATCATTAAATACTGAGGAACTCGCACAAAAATTGGGAATGAGCAAAACCCTCGTTTATCTCAAACTCAAAAAATTACTGAACATGTCCGGAAGTGATTACATTCAATCCTTACGTTTCAAAAAGGCTATAGAGTTAATGGCTGATTCAAACCGGAACATTGCCAATATTGCCTACGAAGTTGGTTTTTCGGATCCCAACTATTTCAGTAAGGTTTTCAAAAAAGTGTATAAAAAGACGCCAACCGTATATCGCAAAGAACTTCTTGAGAAAATTAAAGGCTTGAATATTAATTAGTTGTAATTTTTCATGTAATTGATTTTCCTTTTTTTATAATTTAAATTCCAGAAGCAATAAGGACTTATTCACGAATCTTGCATCAAACGATATAAGATGTTAAGATTTGTTTATAGAGCATTAATTCAATTTTCAACGCTATTCCTAAAAAAGAGAATACTGCAAAATCAATCTTTAAATCTGTGTACTTCAGGTTTACTCGAACAGACATTCGATTGCATCGAACATCCTGCCCGTGTTGTAAAGAATTTGCTTAACGATCACTTGAGTGATGTGGCTGGCTGTAAAGGTCCTGGAGGGAATTATTTTTTTATTGGGACAACCGACAATGAAGGATGGGAATCCAAAGTTCAAATCAAATTTTCACAAATAATATTAAAAATTATTAGCAGCAAGGTATTCAAATCGGAAAATGAATATGTAGAAGCAAATAGGAAGATGCTATCGCTATCTGAGGTTCAGTCAGAAAATATATTTAAACTTTTTTACACCTAAATTTTATAATGATGAAACAATTTAAACGATTCAGATTTTTAATGATGATGCTGAGATTATCCGTTTTTTTCTTGACGGTACAGCTCATGTCTATTAACGTGCTTTGCGCCAGGACATATGATGGCTTGGAATTAAACAAGGAAGAAATTGAAATTTCAGGTAAAGTAATTGCCGATGAAGGAGGACTTCCCGGGGCCAATGTTATTGTAAAAGGAACATCCCTTGGTACGGTTACAGATATCGATGGCAATTACGAGTTGATAGTTCCCGGAGAAGAATCAATTTTGGTTTTTAGTTCTGTAGGTTATGTGCAGGAGGAAGTTTTAGTTGGGAACAAAACAGTGATTGATATTCAAATGGTTCCAGACATCACAGCACTAGAAGAAATTGTGGTAGTAGGTTACGGTACAATGAAAAAGTCGTACCTTACAGGATCGCTCGCATCCGTTTCGAACGAGGATTTTGAAAAGCAACCGATTACGCGAATCGATCAGGCATTACAAGGCAGGGCAGCCGGAGTGGCTGTAACGCAGACCAGTGGCGCTCCGGGTGCAGGGTACAAAATCAGGATACGTGGAGCGAATTCCATTAGTTTTGGAAACAATCCTTTATACATCGTGGATGGACTTGCTATTGGGGATATTAATTCAATTAATGTTAATGACATCGAGTCCATGGAGATATTGAAAGATGCGTCAGCAACTGCATTTATGGAGCGAGAGGTGCAAACGGAGTGGTATTGATCACCACTAAGGCTGGAAAAAAAGGGCCTGCTAAAATAGAGTTAGAGACATTTTATGGTGTTTCCAGGGTGTCTCAGAAACTTAATGTAATGACTCCGGGCGAATTCGCCGAAGGCGTAAACTTTGCGGAAGGCACTGAAATATTTACTCCCGACGATATTGCCGGACTGTATGCCGGAGGTGGAGAAAACTGGCAGGAACGGTTTTTTAGAGATGCTCCTTTTGGTAATGTACAATTATCTGCAACTGGAGGAGGAGATGCTGTGAATTATTTTATATCAGGAAATGCATACAATGCGGATGGAACGATTATCAATCAGAACTATAAACGTTATGCGGTACGAACAAATATAAACGCCAAGCTATCAGATAAATTGAAGGTTGGAGTGAACGCATACTATAGCCGTGAGGAAGGTACGGGAGTGAGAGCTAATCTCGCTACAGGATTAACCTGGGATCCCACTACCCCGGCATTTGATGAAGATGGGGAATACAATTTTGCCACACTCATACCCAGCGTAGGAAATGGAGCCGTAAATCCATTGTTGGCACCGGAAAACAACATCAGGGAAAATTATGATCATCAATTGATCGCCAATGGATATTTGAATTACAATATCCTGGATAATTTGGTATTCAATGTCTCAGGAGGAATAGAACGTAGGGATTTTACTCATAACAGCTATGTTCCCTCTTTTGTAGCAAATCAGGGAGCGGCTGCCGTAAATCATCAAAATGTTACTAACTATCAAACTACAGCAAGGCTTACGTATACCTATGATAAAAACCCAAATCACCGATTGCAAATTGATGCTATTGCAGAGCAAGTAACATCAAAGAGAGAATTAACAGAATCAAGCGCTGAAGGTTTTTTCACAGATCAACTCGGTTATAAAAATCTTGCATTGGGTGAAATTCAGAGAAATAAAAATGAGTATCAACCCTGGCAATTAGTATCTTATCTGGGTAGAGTAAATTATGCTTTATTTGATCGATTCCTTTTTACAGGTTCTATCAGGGCTGATGGATCCAGTAAATTCCCGGAAAACAAATGGGGTTATTTTCCATCGGGCTCTTTTGCCTGGAGATTGTCAGATGAATCATTCATCAAAAATATCAATGTGATTGATAATTTAAAGTTAAGGGCAAGTTATGGTTTGACCGGAAATCAATCTATACCTCCGTTTTCTACTATAGCATTCCCGATCGTAGCTGAAAGTGTCAATTATCCATTTAGTGGGCAGGAGTCAACTATCGGAGTAGCGCCATCATCTCAGCTCGCGAATAAGCAACTTACCTGGGAAACAACTGCTCAGACCAACCTGGGTATTGATGTGGGACTTTGGCAATCACGTCTGACCCTCTCAATGGATGTATACCGAAAGCATACACGAGATGTGTTATTGCCAAGGCTATTGCCTTCGTATGTTGGCCCTACAGTAGTTTTTCAAAATATCGGAGAAATTGAAAATAAGGGTATAGACCTTAGCCTGGGCATGACCCTGATTGATGAAAAGGATTGGCATGTGAGCTCTATACTCAGTGTTTCTAGAAATAATAACAAGGTACTGGCATTGGTCGGTGATGGTGAACCGATTGAAATGGGAGCCAAAATCTACGGGAGTAGTTTTCCTGTAAAACCAACCCGTGTTGAAGTGGGGCTGCCAATAAGTACCTTTAGGGGATACCAATTTGAAGGTGTATATCAGTTGGGAGAAGAAGATGAAGCCGCATTGTATGGAAAAGAGCCGGGAGACGCCCGATATGCTGATATAAATGGTGATACGCTGATTTCTACCGATGATATTGTTACGGTAGGAGATGGAAATGCAGATATTACCTGGGGATGGAACTGGACTGTGACATGGAAAAAATTTGATTTGAATTTCATGGTACTTGGTTCTCACGGAAATGACATTTATAATTTCACACGCATGCGTATGATGGGTTTAGGGGCCGCACAGTTTCACGCAGTACATACAGATTATAAAAACCGATGGACGGATGAAAATCCAAGCGAAATTCCTTCGGGAAGAGATGGAACAGAGTTTTTATCTTCACAATTCATAGAAGACGGATCTTATGTGACCCTTAAAAATATAGCGCTAGGCTATACCTTTGACAAGGTGCTGAATGGCATCGGTATGGATGCCTTACGCTTGTATGTAAGTGCGGAGAATCTGTTTATGTTTACTGATTATACCGGTTTTGATCCTGAGGCGACATCTTCTGGAAATTCAGATACAGACTTGGGTATTGACTATAATGCTTACCCTATTAACAGGTCATTTACTGTCGGTTTAAAAATGACATTTTAGTGTAACTTTAAAAAAGAATGATCATGAAAAAAATACATATATATATATCGAAAATTGCCCTGATCCTTGTGATGATGGTTACAAGTCAGGCATGTGTGGATCTGGAAGAAGATGTAAGCAGTCTTTTGTCTATTGAAAATTTGGCTACTGAAGGTGATGTGATCGCCGCACTTGCTCCAATGTACCGCACAATGCAAAATGCGTATGGCACACCGCACAATTTACGTGCACCCACTTATGGGGCAGATGATATCACTACGTGGTGGGCAGGTAATAAAGCTCCCCTAAGAGTGTTTGATCGCTTTGATTATGGAAACGGAGAGAATTCTGATATCAACTGGATGCCGTGGGGTTGGGATAATTACTGGAAGGTAATTTATTATGCCAATACTGTCATAGAAGGGCTGAAAACTTCCAGTGCACCGGAAGATATTATCAAAATTGCCGATGGAGACGCAAGGTTTTTAAGGGCGCTGGCCTATTTCAATCTGGTAAGAACACATGGTAATATGCCGGTTATCCTCGATGGAATGACACCGACTGGAGAAGAAGAACGTGCGACGGTACTGGAGAACTATCAGCATATCGAAGAAGATCTACTTATTGCTGAAGGATCGCTACCAGCCCCTGGTGCAACGGGCAGTGTGGGAAGGGCATCAGCAGCGGCAGCTAAGTCATTGCTTGCAGATCTTTATTTGACCTGGGGCGGATGGCCAGTTAAAGATGCCTCCAAATATCAAGTGGCAGCTAATAAAGCAAAGGAAGTCATCGATATGGGTTATTTTGAATTGCTACCTATTCATGATTTGTGGTTGCTCGAAAATCAAAATAGTATGGAATCTGTATTTGCCGTTCAGTTCTCAGAAGTAGAGGATTTGCGGTCAAAAATGGCAAGTGCGTTTAGCTTTCACGAAGCCAGAGGCTGGTCTGATGCCTATCCTGAATTGCAATTTTTCAATGATTTCCCGGCGGGTCCCAGAAAGGATGCGACTTTCTATACCGAAATTCCGCAAAGAGCAGTGAAAAGCGGAAAAATTTTCACAAAGGATCCAGCAACAAAGCCCTGGCAGAATTCACAGAGGAAGCATCCGATGTATAAGAAATTTACGATTTCCGCAAATCTGGATGTTCATGTCAGGACACAGAGTTACAGGGCAATCGAGGTCATCCGATATGCTGAGGTATTGTTAATCTATGCCGAAGCACAAGCCAGGGTTGGAGAGAATGCAAGTTCAATTGAAGCATTGAATCAGGTGAAGCGCAGGGCGGCAGGCTTGCCTTATGATACCCCGGATGCAACGGTGGATGTAACAACAGCTACGGTAAATGATATCCTCGATGAAAAGGGTTGGGAACTCGCCGGAGAATACAAAAGATGGTTTGATTTGGTGAGATCAGAACTCGTAGAGGAAATCGCAGCAAAAAGAGATCCTGCTGAGAACGTGAAATTGTTCAGGCAACCAGGCAAAGACCAGTATATTGCGCCGATCCCTTTCCAGGCTATTTCCACGAGTAATCTGGTGCAAAATCCAGAGGGATTTAAGATTCAATAGATTTTATTTTAAATAAAATTATATGATTTACGAGTCAATCGGGGTAAGCTTTCTTATCCTGATTGACTTTTTTTATGGCTGCATTACCGTACAAAGAAAAAGTATGAACAGGGATAAATGTCGAGTGTGGTTTGAAGTTGGACAATACAAACTATGATTTTTGTTCGAGGATTTTAGTAGCAAATGCTATCCAATGAGAATGCTTTTTAATAAGCATTAAAGACCTGAATACTAGATGGTTGTGATTATATCAGTAATCTACATTCCTGTTTTTTTAATTCAAATTCCAGAAGCCATAGGGACTTATTCACGAATCTTGTATGAAAAGCCAAACTATGTTAAGATTTTTCTATATAACAATTATTATATTTTCTAAGCTATTTTTCAAAACGGGAATACTTCAATGCCAAACGTTAAATCCGCGTGTTTCAACTTTGGTTGAACAGGCTATAGATCGCATCGAACCACCAGTACCTGTCGTACAGCCGTTATTCAGGTATCATCTGCGCGATGTGGCAGTATGTAAAGGTCCGAAAGCAAAATTTTATCTTACGGGAACTACTGATGATAACTGGGGAGTTGCTGATGGAATCCGGGTTTGGGAATCGCCCGATTTAGTAGATTGGCAGCTGCTGGGTGAAGAAGGCTTTGTCTGGACATTTGATAGAGATGCGAGCAATGCCTCACAGCGTGAAATCAAAATTCATAAGGGAAGACTGGTTCGTGGGGTGTGGGCACCTGAAATTCACTATATAAATGATAATTTTTGGATTACCTACTCCATTAGTGGAGGCTATGGATCGGGATTGCTGAAAAGTACTACTGGAAAACCAGAAGGCCCTTACGAAGATGTAAAAAAGGATTCAGCGATGGTTAACGGAATCGATGCAACTCTTTTCAAAGATATGGATGGATCTGTCTGGTATATCTGGGGACCTGGCAATATGAAAAAACTTACGCCTGACATGATGGGATTTGCTAATGATGATCCACCCGTTTTCCCTAAGGATGCCAATGGGAAAGAAGTTGGTTATGAGGGTGTAAACATGTACTATAAAAACGACATCTACTACCTTATGGCAGCCGAGTGGAACAGCGAAGGACCCTTAAACGGACATTTTTTTGGCAATAGTAATACAAACCGGCGTTCAGCAGATGGACGTTACGATTGTATGATTGCGATGTCTGATCATTTGACTGGTCCTTATTCAAAAGCATACATTGCGCTACCTCATGGAGGACACAATCTTATATTCGACGATTTTGAGGGAAACATTTGGGCAACCATGTTTGGAAATGATGAAGCCGCAGCGCCTTTTAGGGAAAATCCGGCCATTGTGAAAATGACCCTTGATGATGAAAAGCGACTGGTTCCTGCAAATCCTTATCCAACTCATGCAAACAAGGCGATGGAAACAATTTTTGTTTCAAAATACGGAAACAACAAAGATGGGAAGTCCTGGAAGTCGGCATACAGATCGTTACAAAAGGCTATTGATGAAGCAAAACCAGCAACACAAATTTGGATTTCAAAAGGAACATATGACAAAAGCCTGAATGTCATCGAAAAAAAAGCCATCTATATATACGGAGGATTTTCCGGTTCTGAGACAAAACTTTCTGATCGAAAATTTGAGAATCACCAGACCGTTCTTGATGGGCAGGGTGAAACTCCGCATGTATTAACCATTAAGAATTCCGAATATATTCGTTTCGATGGCATAACAGTCGCTGGAGGTAAAAACCTGGGTGATTTTCAAAAAGGAAACGGTGCTGGGATATGGCTCGAAGGAGGTGGCGAATCTGTCCGTTTTGTTAATTGCACGATTGCTGACAATTATGCAGCTAAAAACGGAGCAGGGATTTATGTTTCAAATGGGGCCAGCCCAATGTTTATCGGGTGCACCATTACCCGAAATAAGGCCAATGTAAACGGAGGAGCAGTTTATGTGAATTGCAATGCAGATAACGGTTATCATACCCGTTTTTACAACTGCAACATCAGCAATAATAAAGCTCAAGCCAATGGTGGAGTGGCCTGGTTTGTAACCGACCAAAAACAGACGGGCACTCTGCGGTTTGTGAACTGTTTGATCAACAACAATTTTACGCTGTTGGAGGGAGGTAATATTGTTATGAATGGCGGAGCAACACTATTGATGAGCCATTGTACCGTGGTGAATAATAAAGGCATGTCAAAAGGAGCTTCAATCGCTCAACTTGGACGTGTACCTGCTCAGAGCCGCATAATCAATTCAATATTTGCCAATAACTATGGGGGCTCGCTTTTTGTCGCCGATGCTTATGACGGTACGGACCCAACCTCGGCACGCAAACAACAGTGGACACAAGTTCAGAATTGCCTGTTCCATGCGAACAGAACACTAAGCTTGTGTAGATATTCATATAAAGCCCAAAAATATGAAGATGTCAATCAAATGAATTCGACTTCCTGGGCTTCAAACAATATTGAAGGGAATCCATTTTTTGTTGATGCGGAAAATTTTAATTTCAAATTAGAAAAAGGATCAGCAGCAATTGATGCCGGAACGCTCAAAAATACCTTTCCGGTTGATGGTGACGGAAATATACGGTTTGTTGATTTTGATATTACAAAAACTAAAGTGGATATTGGTTTTTACGAGTTTAATGATTCTCAAACAATACCATAGAAATATGAATAAAAAATACACGATATTGGTTATATGAAAATCTCAAAATTACTTTATCTTTTTTGTTTTACCGTAACTGCTTTAATAACCAGTACAGGAATCGCTTCACACAAAAATGATAAACCCAATATCCTAATTATAATGGCAGATGACTGTACCTACAGCGACCTACCGCTATATGGAGGGAAAAATGTACTTACTCCCCAAATTGATAAACTGGCATCACAAGGAATGACCTTCAACAAAGCTTACGTTACCATGTCCATGTGTGTGCCGTGCCGCGCAGAATTGTATACTGGCATGCAACCGGCAAGAAATGGTGTTTGCTGGAATCATGCTACAGCAAGACAAGGATTGAAAAGTATTGTTCATTATTTAGGAGAGATGGGATACCGTACCGGAATTGCAGGAAAAGTCCATGCCGCACCAAAGGAGGTCTTTCCATTTGAGATGGTCGAAGGAATAGAAAGATCCTGTGTTTCGGAAACTGCCAACTATGATGGAAATAAGTTAAGCGAATTTATAACCAGGGACTCAGATCAACCATTTTGTCTGGTAACTGCCTTGGTGGTTCCTCATATCCCATGGACGGTTGGTAATCCTGCTCATTTTGATGCCGAAGAACTGGCTTTGCCAATTTATTTGGCAGACACAAAAGAAACGCGCGAAAACTACGCGAAATATCTTGCTGAAATCGAAGTGCTCGACCAACAAGTAGGCCTTACCCTCGACTTGCTACGAGAAGCTGGAGTGGAAGATAATACGATTGTGATATTCACTTCGGAGCAAGGGGCTCAATTTCCATTTTGTAAATGGACAAACTGGGAGATGGGTGTCCACACTGGATTTATTGTTCGCTGGCCCGGAAAAATTCAACCAGGCAATCGGACGGATGCGCTTATTCAATATGCCGATGTGCTCCCTACGTTAATTGATGCTATTGGTGGAAATCAAAGCAGTGATTTCGATGGATCGAGTTTTTTGCCTGTCCTGCTAGGAGAAAAGGATACACACAGGGAATATGCCTATTTTATGCACAATAATGTGCCGGAAGGACCTCCATATCCGATCCGCTCCATTACCGATGGAACGCATCATTACATACGTAACCTTATCTATACAAATCTGTACCTGGAAAAGCATTTAACGGGTAAAATGCCACTTAACAAATACTGGCCTTCCTGGATGTTTGATGCAGCAAAAGATACGACAACCTTGAATTTGGTAACCCGATATATGTTACGTCCGGAAGAAGAATTATATAACACTGAAAAGGATCCTTTTGAAATGGAGAATCTTGCCGAAAAGAAGAAATTTATTGAGGTAAAAAATAGCTTGTCGGAGCAGTTACACATTTGGATGAGGCAGCAGGGTGATCCCGGAGCTGAAATCGATTCATGGGAAGCGTGGGAAAAAGCAAAAAATGGTCATCACTTTGAATTGGAATAATAGGAATATACACACCCTCAGAGTTACTCGTAGAGTACTCCGAAGAAATGTTCCGCGATGGATGATCCTCAGAGTCCCCTGCCTCGTCCGGCAGGCGGGCTTTCAGGTAACTCTAAGTAGGAATAATCTATTTTCAATCTCGAATTGTGAATGATGAAAAAAACAGATAAGATATTTAATTTAACAGTGTCTAAAAAATCGCATTATGAATAAATTTATATTATTTACCCTGGCATTTATCAGCATTATACACCTTGCCTTTGGCCAGGATGTTGAAGATTGGGTGGTGAACCTTCACGAAGCTCATATGTATAACGAAATGCCCTATAGGATAATGAAACCGATAAACTTCACTCCTGAAAAGAGGTATCCGGTAATTGTTTCCCTGCACGGCGGTGCCGGTAGAGGAACAGATAACCGTAAGCAATTCCGTAAGTGGAATCAGGTTTTAGCAGAGGAACAGAACCGCATAGATTACCCAAGTTATGTTCTTGCACCTCAGGCAAAGGAACTATGGAATGAGGTTCACCTCTCCAACATCAAAGATATCATTAAAAATTTACCCTCAGTTGATACGAAAAGGATATATATTCTTGGGCATTCAATGGGAGGACATGGAACCTATATACTCACACAACTTGATCCTGATTATTTTGCCGCCGCAGCTCCATCGGCGGGAAGTGGCCGACCAGAGACCGAAAAATTTATTGATGTATCCGTAATTAAAGATATCCCTTTTTGGATATTTCATGGTGACCAGGATAAAACTTGTCCGATAGAGAACGATCAAAAAGTATTTGAAGAAATGAAAAAAATAGGTGGGAACATGAAGTTTACTACATGGGTGGGAGACGGACACGGTGTTTCGGTAAAATTTGTTGCCGGAGGCGATAATGGTACAACTCAGTTCAGTAGCGATCGGTGTGATCCTGAGCCGGTCTTGTTGAAGTGGCTTTTTAATCAAAAATTATCAGGTAAATAGAGTTAGTCACACGGTTACAAAAAAATAATTCTAATAATTTCAAGATAAAATGAGTAAAAACGCGTTCTTTTTGAGCATTACCCTGGTTGTTGTTGCATATATTCAAGCTGCTTTTGCAAAAAATGGAGTGGATAGAACAAGCCAACCAAACATCGTATTTATCCTTGCCGACGATTGTACTCATTGGGACATTGGAAGCTATGGAAGTAAAGATTCCAAAACACCTAATATTGACCTTTTAGCAAAGCATGGAATGCAATTTGAGCGCTGCTATCAGACGGCGCCAATGTGTTCACCTACACGACACAATATTTATACAGGTTTATATCCGGTGAAAACAGGTGCCTATCCAAACCATACCAATGCAAAATCCAATACTCAAAGTATTGTGCATTACCTGAAACCTTTGGGGTACCGGATTGCCCAGTCCGGTAAAAGGCACATCGGTCCGGATGCGGTTTTCCCGTTTGAATACCTCGGCAATAAAAAAAATCCTGATTTCGATTTAGTAGAAGGCTTTTTAAAAGAAGTGAAAGAGTCGGATGAACCCTTTGCGTTGTTGTTGTGTTCTAATGAACCTCATACACCATGGGATAAAGGAGATGCATCGAAATTTGATCCGCGAAAAATAACCCTTCCTCCCTTTTATATCGATACCAAAGAAACCCGTGACGCATATTGCACCTACCTGGCTGAAATTAATTATTTGGATGGGCAGGTTGGAAAGGCTATGACATTATTGGATACCTATGGTTTTACAGACAACACTCTGGTGGTTTTTGCCAGCGAACAGGGCAATAGTTTCCCCTTTGCAAAATGGACGCTTTACGAAGCCGGTGTAAAATCTGCTTTGATTGCACGAATGCCCGGAATGATTAAGCCGGGGACTAAATCGGAAGCGATCGTGGAATACACTGACTTACTTCCAACATTTATTGAGTTGGCCGGGGGAGAAATGCCCGAGAAGCTTGATGGAGAAAGCCTGATTCCCATTTTAACTGGAAAGAAAAAAGAGGTAAAAGAATATGCTTTCAGCCTGCAAACCACACGGGGGATCAATAACGGTAGCGACTACTATGGTATTCGGGCCATTGTAAACGATCAGTACCGTTATATATGGAATTTTACTCCTGAAGCAGAATTCAAAAATGCAGTGAACAATAACAAAAATGGAGGAAAGGTGTGGTATAAATCCTGGGTGGAGAAAGCAGAAACCGATGATGCGGCCAAAGAACTTTTATTAAAATACCGCTTGCGCTCTGGGGAAGAACTGTACGATATTAAAAATGATAATTGGTGTCAGCATAATTTGGCGGAGGATCCAAAACTTGGCGAAATAAAAAAAGAATTACGCACCGAATTACTCAGGTGGATGGAAGCGTGTGGTGACAAGGGACAGGAGACGGAAATGGAAGCTTTTGAGCATATGCCAAATCATAAGGAATGATGAGCGAGAATATTAGTAAAATATCCCAAAACAGGGGTAATGAAATACACATTCACAACAAGGATAAAACCCGAAATCATATGAAACGAAGCAACAGCATTTTTTTAATATTAGCTATTTTTCTGCTAGCCGCTTGCAGCGCAAACAAATCCCAGGAAACTACCCAGGAATCAGAAAGACCCAACATTATTGTTATCCTTTCTGACGACATGGGCTACTCCGATCTTGGTTGCTATGGAGGGGAAGTGGAAACACCAAATTTGGATGCCCTGGCACAAAATGGTTTGCGTTTTACCCAGTTTTACAACGGGGCAAGATGCTGTCCGACCAGGGCTTCGTTAATGACCGGTTGTTATCCCCACCAAACCGGCATCGGGCATATGACCAACACCCCAAAAAATTTTAAGCAGCATGATTTAGGTCTTGCAGAATACCGGGGTTTTCTGAATCGGAATTGTGTAACTATTGCCGAAGTATTGAAAGAAGCTGGATATTCCACATTAATGAGTGGTAAATGGCATCTTGGAATATCAGAGAAAGAGAAGTGGCCGTTACAGCGTGGTTTTGATAAATTTTATGGGATAATTGCCGGTGCAAGCAATTTCTTTAAACCTGAATATCCACGTGGAATTACCTATATGAACGATACGATCAGTATCACAGATGAAGATTATTATACAACGGATGCATTTACAGATTACGCCATAAATTTTATCGATGAATCGAAACAAGAAAATGATAAGCCATTTTTCCTGTATCTGGCTTACACCGCACCTCATTGGCCCCTACATGCGCCACAAGAAGTAGTTGAAAAATATAAAGGCAAATACATGGGTGGTTGGTCTGAATTGAGAAATACGCGTTATACCAGAATGAAGGAGTTGGGTTTGATTGATCATAATTGGGACCTGACAAAGCAGGATTCGCGAGAGTGGGATTCATTAAACGACGAACAGCGAACGGAGCTGGATTTGAGGCGTGCAATTTACTCTGCAATGGTTGATCGTATGGACCAGAACATCGGGAACCTCATTACGTATCTTGAAGACCAGAAAATTCTTGACAACACATTGATTATTTTCCTCAATGATAATGGCGCATGTGCTGAATTTGCCGAGTTAGGAAGCGGACCGGCAGAGCAATTGGAAACCAAAGAAGGCTATGTGCTCTCCTATGGCCGGGCATGGGCCAATGCCTCCAACACACCCTATCGAGAATACAAACACTGGGTACATGAAGGAGGAATTGGAACTCCATTTATTGTCCATTGGCCAAATGTTATACCTAAAGAAAAGAACGGAACCCTGATTAAGGAATACGGCTTTTTGCCCGATATTATGGCTACTTGTGTGAATGTGGCGAATGCCAATTACCCAACGACATATAATGGGCAACAAATAGTCCCTACCTCTGGGAAAAGTTTACTGCCACTTTTTGAAGGGGAAAATAAGAGGATACATACGGAACCAATATTTTGGGAACACGAAGGGAATAAAGCGGTACGTTTGGGCAAATACAAGCTGGTATCGAAGTGGAATAAAGACCTGGAAACAAACTGGGAACTGTATGACCTGGTTGCTGACCGTACTGAGATGCACAATCTTGCAGGGACAATGCCCGAAAAAGTGGCTGAAATGCAATTAATGCATGAAGATTGGGCCAAAAAGAATAATGTATTGCCCTACAGCGAAGTGAAAAGGATGATGCAAGATAAAAAGAAAAAAAAGCAAGCAAATAGCTAAAATAGAATGAATAGACCAGTAATCCTTCAAAGTATGAAGGTGTCAATCATATCCCTTACATTATTACTCCTCATCAATGCTTGTGCTAGCAAATATGAGTATACCATCGCACCCTCTCCGATGATTACATCATTTACCGGGCAGATTAATCCTGAAAATCCACTTCCTGAATATCCGCGTCCCCAGTTGGTTCGGGCAGAATGGCTTAACCTGAACGGCTTATGGGATTATTGCCTGGAATCAAATGATTTTAAACCGGTACAAGGTTTAACAAAAGAAGAAAGCTGGACTACACGAGAAATTCCCGTGGACTGGGAGGGAAAAATATTGGTGCCATTTTCCATTGATGCACCATTATCTGGTGTCGGCAAAATCTTAAGATCCAACCAGATACTTTGGTATCAGAAAGAGTTTTCAGTGCCAAAAAACTGGAAAGGACAAAACATGTTGCTTCATTTTGAGGCCAGCGACTGGGAAACAAGTGTTTATGTAAATGGCAATCGTCTGGGACAGCATCGTGGCGGTTACGACCCATTTACTTTTAATATTACGGATCAACTAGTTCAAGGGAAAAATAAAATCCATGTTTGTGTTTGGGATGCCACCGAAGGACAGAGCCAGGCCATCGGGAAACAAATTATGCCAGAAAACCGGCAGGGTTACAGGTATCAGCCAACGGGTGGAATTTGGAAAACGGTGTGGCTGGAACCGGTTCCTGAACAATCCATAGAAAAACTAAAGATTATTCCCGATTTCGACAACGCATCGGTTATTGTCAAAGTAGTTTCCAACGGTGATGAAGGGAAAATTAATGCACAGGTATTTGATGGAGAAGAAATCATTGCGGAAAAGCTTGGTAAAAGCGGACGTAAACTAGTTATTCCTATTGAAAACTTTAAAGCATGGAGTCCGGACAATCCATTTCTTTATAATCTAAAAGTCAGCTTGAAAAGTGAAGGAAAGGTCATTGATGAGGTAATGAGTTATTTTGGGATGCGCAAGATAGAGGTAAAAACCGCTCCCGATGGATACAAGCGAATTCATTTAAATAACGAGCCAATTTTTCAGTACGGCCCGCTTGACCAGGGGTATTGGCCCGATGGTGTATTGACGCCACCATCAGAAGAAGCCATAAAATTTGACCTTAAATATTTGAAAAAAACCGGGTGTAATATGGTACGGGTTCATATCAAAACCCATCCCGACAGGTGGTATTACTGGGCAGATAAATTGGGCTTGCTGGTATGGCAGGATATGACCTGTATGCCAAAATATGGACAAACGGTGGACGATGCCGCAGCAAAGCAATGGCACAGTGAATTTGAAGCAATGGTCGATTGGTTACACAACCATCCTTCCATTGTAATGTGGATTGTTTTTAATGAAGGATGGAGCCAACACAATACCGAATTCTATACCAATTGGATTCAACATCACGACACTACACGTATAATTAACGCTGCTAGTGGATGGTACGACAAACCTACGGGGGATGTATTGGATGTACACGACTATACGTTTTATCCGAGAAATAATGTGGCAGATTACAAATTGAAGGGTGAGCGTGCTTTACTTATTGGTGAGGCAGCAGGCATAAACCTTGCAATTCCAGGGCATACCTGGTATTCTGAAGTGAATCCTCCGGAACAAGTAAAACATGATAACTACACTCCAATAGCAAAATATAGTTTCACTGAAGAAACAAATAGGCATACCTATGATTCTCATGATGTCTATAAAGATGCATATGGAAAATTCATCGAAACTATTCGCCTGCTGAATGCTGGAAGTGGATGCAATGGATTGGTTTACACCCAGATAACCGATGTCGAACATGAACTGAATGGATATTTAACTTACGATCGTGAAGTTTCTAAAATACCTATTGAAGCTTTGGCGGAAATTAATCAGACCATTTATGATGCTCCGGTTTTGAAGCCCATTGTGGATTTTGGCGCGGTATGGAAAGAAAAAAATGGGCAAAACATGGAACTTCCTTTTGGGGAGGAAAACGACTTTATGGGAGTTAAAAGTAAGCAAACAAGTCCGGTTTCGATATCCAAAACCTTTAGCCTGAATGACATTCCTGCAAATGCTGCGGTAGCTGTTAAAGGATTTACGGATTGTGAAATTAGAATTAATGGTACAGATTTCAGAAAAACAAAAATAAAGGCGCGACAAGGCGAGCCGGGGATTAATTATTATGTGCTTTTTGGAGAGGAGTTGAACTACCTTAAAAAAGGAGAAAATATCATTTCTATCACATCAGCTAATTCAGATAAAAAGGTACCTATCGAATTGCTGGATGTAGGTGTTTTTAGTTATTAATTTTGACTAATATCCTTAAATAAAAAAAACAGACTGATGAAGAAAAATCTGGACACTAAATTATTATTACCCATTATGTTATTTTTTGCTTGTAGTTTTTATGGCTGTCAGGAGCAAAAAGAGATTGTAATTGAAAATGAGTTTTTAATAGTTCAGATCGAAAAGAAAGGAGCACAGCTTCATCGCATATTTCATAAGCAAACGGAATCCGAGATATTATGGCGGGGGGATTCTGCCTATTGGCTTAATAGGTCTCCGGTTATGTTTCCTGTAAACGTGAGGTTTAAGGATGAAAGGTTCTCCTATAAGGGAATGGAATATGAAATGCCCAGAATGGGGCTGGCCGTTATAAGTGATTTTGCCGTTCAGTCCAAAAATAAACAAGAGGCTAGCTTTGTTTTAAAATCCAATCAAGAAACTAAAAGATTTTATCCATTTGATTTCCGCTTCAAACTATCCTACCAGTTGGATAAAAATAAACTGGTAAATAAGTTTACCGTCGAAAATAAAGGAATTGATACTATGTATTTTGCACTTGGTGGACACCCCGGATTCAATTGTCCTTTTGAAAATGGGAGAGACAGATCGGCTTATCAATATGTTTTTGAACAAGAGCTCGAAATAGACCGGATAGAAATAAGCAATAGCCTGGTTCAGGAGAATCACATTCCTTTTCTTAAAAATGAAAGCACACTCCGGCTCGATGACCAAAGAATTCCCAATGGAGGAATGTTTGTAAAAAACATCGAAAACAAAAAAATAGGTATTGGCCATGTTGGGGAATCACCATTTGTAACCGTAGATCTGGGGGATTTTCCAAATGTAAACCTTTGGTCGCCACCGGGGATGCCTTTTGCCTGCATCGAGCCTATGGTTTCTCATCACGATGTAGAAAATGCTCCAATCGAAATTGAAAAAAAATCACATTTGGTAAAACTGCCACCAGGTGAAAGGAAGGTCTATAAATATATTATAATAGCACATGGAAAGAATCTAAAATAATAGTGGGTTCGTGAAAGAATTGGTAAATCAACTTTGATAAAAATAAAAATAAAAACAAAATTGAAATGATGCGAGTTAGAAATTTTATTTACATCCTGGTATTACTGGTTTGGACAATTGGATGTGGAGTAAAAGAAGAGGTTAAATCTAAATCCCTTAGGCCAAATATTGTAGTCATTATGGCCGATGACCTTGGTTATTCAGACATCGGTTGTTATGGTGGTGAAATTCAAACACCAAATTTGGACGGATTGGCTGCTAACGGAGTTCGTTTTACCCAATATTACAACGCTTCGAGGTGTTGCCCCACCCGGGCATCGTTACTCACAGGAAAATATCCACACCAGGTTGGATTGGCCCGAAATGGACAAACACTATCAAGAAATGCCGCGACCATCGCAGAAATTCTTTTAGATAACGGTTACCACACAGGTATGGCTGGCAAATGGCATCTTTCGCGCACACAACGGCTGGACGATCCGGAAGAACAATTGCTATGGCTTTCGCACCGAAAAGACAGCAGCCTTTTTGCCCCGCTTGAATCCTATCCAAGCAATCGAGGTTTTGAAGAGCATTGGGGAGTTATTTGGGGAGTAGTGAACTTTTTCGATCCGTTTAGTCTGGTGCACAATGAAGAAGAAATTAAGGATGTACCGGAAGATTTTTATATGACCGATTTTATCACTGATAAATCCATTGAAATGGTGGAGCGATTTAGTGAAGATGAAAAACCTTTCTTTTTGTATGTAGCCCACACTGCGCCACATTGGCCTCTTCATGCACTTCCTGAAGATATTGAAAAATACAAAGGCGTTTACGATGAAGGTTGGGATAAACTGAGGGAGCAGCGTTACTATGGAATTGTGGAACAGGGTTTAGTTGATCCCAAAATTGCACCAATAGCGATGAATGAATCTGGAATTCAGTGGGAAAATTGTACCGAGCAAGACTGGGAAGCCAAACACATGGAAGCGCACGCAGCTATGGTTGATCGCATGGATCAGGGAATTGGCAGGTTAATAGAAAAGCTAAAAGAAACCGGAGAATTTGACAATACAATTATCCTGTTTCTTTCCGATAACGGAGCGTCACCAGAACGTGGTTACAAGCCCGGTTTCGACCGCCCGGGACATACACGAAATGGAGAAGAAATCATATACCCACACCAAAAGTACGATCGCCCGGGAGCTGAAAAAACCTGGGGCTATTTGGGAATGCCATGGGCCGGCGCGATTAATGCACCGTTTCGCTACTGGAAGAAGGAATCATTTGAAGGAGGAAACTGTACACCGTTTATAGTTCATTGGCCTGCCGGATTAGAAGGAAAAGAAAACACAATCAACCATGGGGTAGGGCACGTAATCGATATTTTGCCAACATGTCTTGAACTTGCCGGAGCGGATTATCCTGACCAGGTGAATGGATTGGAAACTACACCTCCTGAAGGAAACAGTATGCTGCCACTTATAAATAATGATATTACCACAACACACGACACCTTGTTTTGGGAACATATGGGAGGCCGTGCCTTGCGTATCGGAGATTGGAAAATTGCGGCCTTGAAAGGTGGAAGTTGGGAACTGTTTAATCTGTCTGAAGACCGAACTGAAACAAATAATCTGTCAAAGGAATATCCTGAAAAAGTCAAGGCAATGGAAACGGTGTGGAAAGAATATTATGATCGTATTTACCCAAAAGTGAATTGATATGAAAAAGGATCGAATGAATTTCAAAATTGCAATTATTCTTATTTTGGTAACAGGAGTAGTTTCGTGTAAGCACAAAAATTTGATCGAGTTTACAAAAATGCCTGTGATCGTTGAAAATCCGAATACATCTGCACCACTCACCTTTTTCGTGGATTTTGAAGCTAAACAAGCATATGATAGTGTATTTATCAAAATAAAAGATGACAGACGAACATCAGCATTAGCCTATGCCAAAAGTGAAAAAACTCCCCAAGGTTTTTTATTGATGCTTATGAGACAAGGATCCAATCAGCAAATCTCCATAGCGATAAAGGATAAAGAAAAAAAGGTCTATATATCAGAAAAAGAACTTTCATTTACTACACCTGAATTACCAACAGATGATAAGGTTTTTCCAAAAATAGAAATAACCAAGTCACTAAAAAGTGGTGAAGAGGAAGAATTGACACTGTTCAATCCCCGCCGACGAATGCCGGTGAGCAACGCCGGAGTAAACAAGTTTAACCAATTATTTGGGATGTTGGCAATCATCAATCAAAGAGGAGAAGTTCTTTGGTATTATCAAACCGATACGCGTATCAGTGATTTTGATTTGCTGCCCAATGGCCATATATCGTATATGACCCAGGATAGTCGAATTGTGGAGATCAACTTTGCCGGAAATGTGATAAATAGCTGGCACGCCGCCAATCGACCGGAGGGAAAAGACGAAACTGCGTGCCGGTGGATGCCCTCACCTTTCATCACGATGTATCACTTTTACCCAATGGCAACAGGTTAGTGTTGAGTACCGAGGTTCGTGAAATAGATAATTATTACACCAGTGAAACAGATAAAAACGCACCCGGAAAAAAGCAGAAGGTGGTCGGCGATGTGGTGTTGGAATTTACACCCAAGGGCAAGGTTGTCCATCGTTGGAATGCATTTGACCATATGCCATCCATGCGCATCGGTTATGAAACATTCAGCAATTATTGGATTCGACGAGGCTTCCCAAATTCCATTGACTGGAGTCACGCCAATGCGGTTGTACCTGTGCCAGGCGAAGAAGCGTACCTGATCAACTTTCGCTATCAAAGTGCCATGATTAAGGTAAATAAAGGGAGTGGAGAAATTGAATGGATTTTTGCTGAACCGACAGGATGGGGAAAAGATTTTCAAGATCTTTTGCTTGAAATCCCAGATAACGGATGGAATTGGCATCAACATTCGCCCCGGTTTACTAAAAATGGCAACTTGTTGTTTTTCAATAACAATAACTATCAGGCGCGACCATTTGAAGAAACGAAAAGCATACCCGAAAGTCCAAGCTATGTAGTAGAGTACAAGATTGATGAGCAAAACAAGACCGTCGAAAAGGTCTGGACGTCCGAAAACGATGAAGACGAAAAAGTCTTCAGCATCGCTATGGGCCGGGTGAGTGAATTGCCTGAAACCGGGAACATATTAGCTTGTTATGGAGCTTTATTGGATGCGAAGCATTTCGATGAGATGACCTGGTGGAACAGGGGAAAATATCCGCAATGGACGATGGTAAGAGAATATACGCACACTTCAAAACCCGAAGTGGTCTGGGAAATGCAGCTACACCCCCTAACAAAAGAAAGTAAAGTGAGTTGGACGCTTTTTGGGGCAGAAAGAATAAAGATGGACTAATTCTGACAAACAAGGAAACCAGGGATTGGCGCCAAAGAAATACAAATTGAGTCACATATTTTTCAAATAATTGTAAATGAAATCAACATGAAGCAATACTTAAATCTGCTTTTTATTTCCGTCTTTGCAATCAGTTGTCAAACAGCCAAAAAGCAGTCCATTGAACAACCAAACGTCATTATCATTCTCACAGATGATCAAGGCTACAACGATGTCGGGTTCAATGGGTGCGAAGATATTCCGACACCCAATATTGATAAGATTGCCACTCAGGGGGTGAAGTTTACCAATGGCTATGTGAGTTACGCGGTTTGTGGTCCCAGCAGGGCAGGGTTGATTACGGGGCGATACCAGGACAGGTTTGGATTTAGTAGAAATCCGTTGTTTGCACCCAACGATCCAAACCAGGGATTGCCTTTGAGAGAGGAAACCATTGCCGAGGCTTTGGATAAAGTGGGGTATCAAACCATGGCCATTGGCAAGTGGCACCTAGGAGCACACGAAAGCCAACGGCCATTGAATCGCGGATTCGATGAGTTTTTTGGTTTTTTAACCGGAGGGCATAAATATTTTCCGGAGCAATTGACTTTGAGTGATATTTCCGGCGTGAAGTCTCAATTTGACGCGTATAATACTAAATTACTGAAGAATGACAACAGGGTAGATGAGCGGGAATATCTGACAGATGCCCTTTCAAGAGAAGCTGTCAGTTTTGTTGAACGAAATACCGAAAAGCCCTTCTTCTTGTATTTGGCATACAATGCTCCACACACCCCGCTTCAGGCTACTGAAAAGTATTTGAGTCGGTTTTCACACATAGAAAACAAAAAGCGGAAAACGTATGCAGCGATGGTCAGTTCGGTTGATGATGGAGTAGGTAACATATTAAATAAGCTTGAAGAACTAAATATCCAGGAAAATACCATGGTATTCTTTCTTTCTGATAACGGTGGACCGTACAAATCAAATGGATCTAAAAATGATCCGCTCAGAGAAGGGAAAGGCAGCTTGTACGAAGGAGGTATCCGTGTGCCATTTGCCTTGCGATGGCCGGCCAAAATCAAAGGCGGACAGGTTTATGACCGAGCTATTATTTCATTAGATATATTTGCAACCGCTGCAAAATATGCCCATGCTGAAACAAAGAATGTGTTGGATGGAGTTGACATCGTGCCTTATTTGCTTGGAACAAAAAAAGGAGTTCCACATGAAGACTTGTTCTGGAGACAATATGATAAAAAGGCGTATGCAGTGCGGAACGGTAATGTTAAGTTGGTAAATATCAAAGGTGAGCAGGATGAATTGTACAATCTGAAAGATGATATCGGTGAGCGTCATCAATTGGATTCGGATGAGCAATTGCAAGGTTTGATCAGGAGTCAAGAAGAATGGAATAGTAAGATGAAAGACCCTGTCTTCCTCGGATTAAGACAAAATGATGAATACAATAAAATCCACCCTGATAGATTTGAATTAGAATCTTATTAATAGAAAATATTTAATAAAGATTCATAAACATGAATAGCTTTATGATTAGAATTTGTTTATTGAGTTTATCCGTGATTTTTACGTTCCTGATTGGTAGTTGTCAATATAAAGATTCATTAAAAGATAATAGCCAAAAGCCCAATGTCATAGTTATCCTGGCTGATGATGCAGGGTATGCTGATTTTGGATTTATGGGTAGCGACTTGCCAACGCCAAATATTGATAAATTAGCCAAAAGCGGAGTGGTCTTTACAGATGCTCATGTTACCGCTTCAGTATGCAGTCCTTCCAGAGCCGGGCTAATGACCGGGCGTTATCAGCAACGGTTTGGTCATGAAGCGAATATTCCTCCACCGGATCTGGGCATGGATCCGGAGGAGCTCACAATTGGAGATGCGATGCAATTGGCCGGTTATAAGACGGGTTTTATAGGAAAGTGGCATCTTGGCGAAGCGGATCGTTACCACCCAAACAACAGGGGTTTTGATGAGTTTTGGGGTTTTCTGGGAGGGTCGAGATCTTATTTCCATAAAGGAGACAAAGACGACAAAGAAGGTCAGCCAAGGGAAATATTGCACAATAAAACGCACATCAATTTTGATGGATACCTGACCGATGAATTCACCAAGCAATCTGTGCGATTTATCCAGGAGAACAAAGAAAATCCATTCTTTCTTTTTCTATCCTACAATGCTGTGCATACTCCAATGCATGCCAAAGAAAGTGATTTAGAGAAATTCAAAGACAATCCCAGAGCAAAGCTTGCAGCCATGACCTGGGCTATGGATCAGGGAATAGGGAAAGTGTTGGATAAACTTGAAGAAGTGGACTTGAGAGAAAATACACTTGTTTTCTTTTTAAGTGATAATGGTGGAGCAACAACCAATCAGTCTTCCAATCTTCCTTTGAAAGGATTTAAAGGGAATAAATATGAAGGTGGACATCGGATACCCTTTATTTTATCCTGGCCTGCAAAACTTAATGGAGGTCAAACATATGATGGATTGTCTTCCGCTTTAGATATTTTTGCCACCTCAATTGGAGTAGGTGGTTTGGAAAAAACTACAGGAAAGTCTTTGGATGGGGTGAACTTAATCCCGCACATATCTGGGAAAAATACATCAGAACCCCACCAAACGCTCTTTTGGAGAAAGGAAGGAATGGCCGCTGTGCGTGACAGAGATTTTAAACTTATCCGCTTGGATAATTACGGGTACAGGCTTTATAATATAGCTGATGATTTGGGAGAATCGGTTGATCTTTCAGTGAGCAATCCTGATAAATTAAGGGAACTTAAATCCTCTTTAGAATCATGGGAAACAGAATTGATAACGCCACTGTGGGCAGAAAGCAAACCCTGGCAACAGGTGACTTTTGAAATTCATAAAGCCTTGATGGAGAACAGGGAGGTTACCATTAAAAGTCCTGCGGATTTAAAAAATTAAATAATTAGATAATCCCGGATTATGTGTTAGAACTTCGTGATGAGCCTTTAAAATGCAATAAAACAGCCACTTATGGAGACGAAGCATAGCACCGCTATGGTGAGTTGAGATAAGTGAGAGTAATGCGCTGTATTGAAGCATTTTAAAGGCGGAATAGATTTTCTAATGCATATTTCGGGATAAACATAGAATATACAATGAAAAGACTTGGAATAATATTAATTGTCACAATTCAGGCAATGCTAATGTCCTGTAATTCAGCAGAGCAGGCAAAGGAAGAAAAGCAACCAAATGTCGTCATCATATACGCCGATGATTTGGGATACGGCGATGTAGGTGCCTATGGCGCTACCGCAATGAAAACACCCAATATTGATAAGTTGGCAAAAGGAGGTGTACAATTCACCAATGGATATGCTTCTTCAGCGACATGTTCTCCAAGTAGGTATGCCTTGTTAACAGGTATGTATCCCTGGAGAAATAAGAATGCTAAAATTCTCGCTGGTACCGCACCTTTGATTATCGATATAGCCCAAATAACTATTCCTAAAATGCTTCGGGAAAAGGGATATCATACTGGAATAGTTGGTAAATGGCACCTTGGATTAGGAGATGGAAATGTGGATTGGAATCAGCATATTTCTCCAGGGCCCAACGAAGTTGGCTTTGATTATGCATACATCATGGCAGCCACTCAGGACCGGGTGCCTACGGTATATATTGAAAATGGGATGGTGGAAAATCTGGACCCAAATGATCCTATAGACGTCAGTTATAAAAATAATTTTGAAGGTGAACCAACTGGGAAAAATAATCCGGAAATGCTGAAGATGAAGTGGCATCATGGGCATAACAACAGCATTGTAAATGGAATTCCAAGAATTGGCTATATGAAAGGTGGCGAGACAGCCAAATGGATTGATGAAGATATGGCCGATAATTTTCTTTCAAAAGCACAGGAATATATCAAGGCACATAAGAACGAACCATTTTTCCTTTACTACGCCTTGCAGCAACCTCATGTGCCACGAACTCCGCATCCACGTTTTGAAGGTAAATCCGGCATGGGTCCAAGAGGCGATGTGATTGTGGAAGCAGATTGGTGTATTGGCGAGTTGATGAATACCCTTGAGGCCGAAGGGCTTTTGGAGAATACATTGATCATATTATCCAGCGACAATGGGCCCGTTTTGAATGATGGCTATTACGATGATGCCGTTGAAAAATTGGGCGATCACACCCCGGCAGGTGTACTTAGAGGAGGCAAATACAGTTTATTTGAAGCTGGGACAAGAGTACCCTTTATATCTTTTTGGAAAGGCAGGATTCAACCGGCTACCTCAGATGCTATTGTTTCACAGATCGATTTACTTTCTTCCCTGGCAGCATTAGTGGGCAGTGAGAGCGCTAGCAGGGATAGTAAAGATTTTTTGGATGTTTTTATGGGAGAAAGTCAGCAAGGAAGAGACGAGCTGATCCTGGAGGCCACTACCAGAACTGCATTGCGAAAAGGAGATTGGATTTTAATTCCTCCTTATAAAGGGCCTGCCCTCAACACTTGGGTAAATATTGAGCTTGGGAACGCAAGTGACTATCAATTGTATAATTTGAAAGATGATATCGGCGAGCAAAATAATTTGGCTGAAACGAATAAGGAAAAATTGGAGGAGATGAAAACATCCTTTGAAAGCATTCGGGGGGAGGGTTACAACAAGGTAGAAAAACTTGAGTTGAAATAGCGTAATTATTTTATTAGCAGCCCGGTTTGTGACCTCACAAACAGGAATGATGGTAAACTTTTAATTAATATATACATGTCAGCTTGTAGGAGCCGGTTTCACTTGTCATATATGGCATAGTATAGGTATCATCTTGAGTTTTAAACAGTATGTGGTTGGTGCGGGAACCTTATTATGTCAAAAAATGGCATATGCCATACAAACAAATGGCATATGCTAAATTAGTGGTTAACATATGCTAAATTAGTAAATGGCATATGTTAAATTAGTAAATAGCATATAATATATATAATATTTACATATGCTATATCGTTAATTATCATATGATAGAAATCAAAATCATAGGGTTCCTAATTCAATATAATGCTTTACATAGATTATGATATACAGGTTAAAAATTCATTATCATGCTTAAATACAAGATCATTAAACAGCGCAATGCCCTCCATGAGCAAAAGGAAACAATGTATTACCCCCGGCTGACAGAAAGCAATAAATGCGATTTGGATTACGTGGCAGATATGATCTCTGAGCGATCTTCGCTGACCAAAGCTGATGTTTTAGGCACCCTGGTATCTCTGGAAGATATCATTCCCTACCTGTTGCGGAATGGAAATAGAGTAGAATTGGGTAGATTGGGCACCTTTTCCTTACAAGCCAATGCGGATACTTCACCTGATCAATCGAAGGTAAGCTGGCGGAATTTCCGAAAGCTGGTTGCTCGCTTTCGGGCCGGAAAAGCATTGAAAATTACATTGCCTGAAGTTCATTTTAGTCTGAGTAGGAAAGCGTAATATGATTCTGCTTCATCGCGAGGTTAAATATTTTTTTCAACATGCAGAAACCTGCTTACGCTGGGCTAATATGCAAGGACAATATTAACTTGATAGACAAGTTGGCTGAATCGTAAAATTCAATAGATTTTGGAATTTTAAGGTAGGTACGAGTAAGACGCTCCAGCTGGGTGGCAAACCCGATTGCCCTGCCAGAATAAATTGAATACTTTGCTGCTTCAAACATTCTTCAGATTTAGTTGGTTCCTTCATTTGTACTAATCAAAAACTTCAGTCACCATGAAAATCAAATACCTCTTGGTTACTTTTCTAAGTCTTGGATTGTTCAATGTGTATGCCCAGGATAAACTAGAAACTGATGAAGGAATACTGACCATAGTTCCTATTCTTCACGGCACTGTTGCTTTTCAATGGAATAATAAAACAGTTATTGTCGATCCTTATGGCGGAGCCGAAGCATTTGACGGACTTGGGGCTCCTGACATTATATTGATCACTGATATTCATGGAGATCACCTGCATATGGAAACACTACAGGGTTTGGAAACATCCAATACCCTTTGGGTAGTTCCCCAGGCAGTTGCTGATCAGCTACCGAAAGATCTTGCAAAGGAGGTGGTGGTTATCGGTAATGGAGAAAACACTCAGGTACTTGGGATTTCCATAGACACACTTCCGATGTATAACCTCTCGGAAACGGATGATTCATGGCATCCTAAGGGAAGGGGCAATGGATATATCCTGAATTTGGGGGGTAAAAGAATTTACTTATCCGGCGATACCGAAGACATCGCCGAAATGAGGGCATTAAAAGACATCGATGTAGCATTTGTTTGCATGAATCTTCCTTACACCATGGACATCAACCAGGCAGCAGATGCAGTACTGGATTTTAAACCAAAAATCGTCTATCCATATCATTACCGAGGACAGGGTGGATTGGCTGATGTGGATGCCTTCAAGAAATTGGTTAATGATAGCAGCGACAGAATTGAGGTCAGATTACGAAAATGGTATCCTTAGTGTTCAATTCTTAAATAAGCATACCTATTATCATGAGCAAGCCTCTCAGGATTTGAATTTGTGAAATGTTTTATGCTAGATAATTATTAATCAGTTTCAAATAGCTGCATAATTTGAGGACCTCTCCGACTGGCGCCAGATTGTTCGTTCAGAAAACAATGAAGATTGAAGGAAGATAATTAATAGCATTTGAGTCCAATCAGAAAAGTCAGAATTCATTGATTTTCAACTCTTTTACCCCTGACCTCTAAAGAGGAAGTCGTTGAAAATCAATGAATTCTGAAAAGTCCCCTTTAGGGGATTTAGGGGTGTTTTACTTTTCGGAGTGGGCTCAGCATTTAAATATTTGAATCGTTTACAACAATAGTCCAACTTCTCAAGATTTCTTCATATTCATAGAATATTTTTGTAATCACAAACCAATACAAAGAAACAACAGATTTTAAAATACCCTTCAAATGAAGATAAATATAAAGCGTTTAGGCATTTTTATTCTTTTCTTCGCAGCAATAGTTACTATTTTGGCATACTCTGCTGATTGTTGGGCAGAGCCTGACCGTGTTGGGATAATTCCCGGGCAGACTAATTAAGTCTGGACTGTAAAAGACAGGGAAATGCTATTGGAAAGCATGGATATAGGAAAGGAGTATCTCTTTCCTGTTAATGTTATGATTAATTTTTGATTTTTCGTTTACCCAAAAATAAAACAGTAATGAAAATGAAACAAAGTAAGATATTTATTCCTCTGCTTGTTCTACTAGTTTGCATAGCGAATGTCTATGCACAAGACTGGCCGCAGTATCTAGGACCTAATGGAAATAGCACTTCTGACCAGAAAAATATTTTACGCACCTGGCCTGAAAACGGGCCGGAAGCGCTATGGTCGGTGGATGTGGGAATCGGTTATGGCGGGCCGGTGGTCAAAGATGGTAAAGTTTATTTATTGGATCGGGATGACGAGGTTGGCGATAACCTAAGGTGTTTCGATCTTAGCAGTGGAGAGGAACTTTGGAATTTTGAATATGAAGCCCCCGGATCTGTGAGTTTTCCTGGTTCCCGGAGTGTTCCAACTATTGATGGCAACCATGTGTATTCGTGTGGTCCCTACGGCGATCTGTATTGCATCGATATCGACACCCACGAGCTTGTATGGCATAAGAATGTATGGACGGATTTCGGGGGTGAGGAGATTCCGAAGTGGGCAATTGCCCAGTGTCCTTTGATTTATGGTGATTTACTTATTCTGGCTTCTCAGGCTCCTGAGGCAGGAGTTGTGGCCTACGAAAAGCGTACTGGCGAGTTGAAGTGGAAAACGGAGGCGCTTGGGCCAGTCGGCTACGTAAGTCCTTCCATAGCAAAGGTGAGCGGAGAGGATCATGTGCTTATGGCCACTGCTGCAGAAGGTCGTCGCGGAGAACCAAGCATTGGCGGTAGAGTTGTTGGCATTGATCCGTTTACCGGGAAAATCCTTTGGGAATATACCAACTGGCAATGTCGTATTCCGGCGCCAAGTGCTTTTGACGCCGGTGAGGGGAAAGTACTCATTATCGGCGGATACCAGGCCGGTGCTTCTATGTTTCAGGTTGAGAAGAAAGCTGATGGAAGCTATGGTGTTGAAGAACTTTTTAAAACTGTTGAATTTGGCTCACATACCAAGCCTCCCTTATTTTATGATGGATATTTTTATGCGCATTACCGAACCAATGAACGACGCGATGGCCTGGTGTGTATGAACATGGACGGAGAGATCATGTGGAAAACTAAAAATAAACCCGATTTTAATAAAGGGAGTATGATCCTGGCCGAAGGATTGATATTGTCTACAGACGGAGGCAAGTCCTTGTATCTGATAGAGCCGAACCCGTCAGAATTCAAGCCTTTAGCAACAGCTGAGTTGCTGGTAGCAGAAATTGATCCGGATAATCCACGGGCGGCAAGACATGGAACTCAAAACTGGGCGCCTATTGCCTTAGCAGATGGTAAACTATTGATCCGGGATCAAAACCGCATGATGTGTGTCAAAGTCGCGGATTGAATGCTTTTATCAATTAATTGATAAGGATAGATTTTTTGTTAATTCTATCGGCTGCAATTTAATCCTTAGTTGTGTATCGATTCTCTGATACTAAATTATACTGCAAGCACTAAAGTAGTCAATTCAGTAAAATTTGGTTGGCGATTCAGTAATCTGTGTACAATTGCCTACTTTGTAAGTACATACATTTGTAGTATGAAAAAGGATAGAAAAATGAAGAATAAAAACATCAATAGTGAATCAGGACGAATAAAGTCTGCTTCTGCTCACCGAAAGCATTCAGCCAGTATGAATGCTCTTTTATTACTTATTACAGTTATCAGTTTTTCATCCTGCACCACAAACAATGAGTCTCTTTTGATTATCAAAGAGCAGGGCAGCTTTGCTGTAGGTGGTTCAGTCATAACCAATCCAGGAACATTTGATGCAATCAAGCGTACTCCTGAAGGTCAAACCTTTCATGGTGATCATGCTTATGTTTTTTATCAAATTCCGGATGATGCATGTAAGCTTCCATTAGTGATGTGGCATGGTTTCGGTCAGTTTTCAAAAACATGGGAGACTACACCTGATGGACGGGAAGGATTTCAGAACATTTTTTTAAGACGAGGTTTCAGTGTTTATTTGATGGACCAGCCGAGACGTGGAAACGCAGGACGCAGTACAGCGGAGGCTACGATAACTCCTACTCCGGATGAGCAGTTTTGGTTCAACATATTTCGAATTGGTGTATGGCCAGACTATTTCCCTGGCGTGCAGTTTGCCAAAGACGAAGAAACATTGAATCAATATTTCCGACAAATTACTCCCAATATCGGGAGATTTGATACAGAGGTCATTACAAATGCCACGTCTAAGCTTTTTGATAAAATTGGTGAAGGAATACTCGTTACACATTCTCATTCGGGTGGATTCGGATGGTCAACTGCCATAAAAAATTCGAACGTTCGTGCCATCGTCTCTTATGAACCGGGTTCAGGATTTGTTTTTCCGGAGGGAGAAGTACCCGATCCTATAGCGAGTTCGTCAGGTCCGCTACGGGCAGTAGGTGTTTCAATGGAAGAATTTTTAAAGCTTACAAAAATTCCGGTGATCATTTACTATGGAGACAATATCCCGGCTAAGCCTGATCCGAATCCGGGAACGGATGGCTGGAGGGCTCGCCTTGAAATGGCAAAGTTGTGGAAGGATGCCGTAAATGGACACGGAGGAGATGTTACATTGGTTCATTTACCCGAAATAGGTATCAAAGGCAATACACACTTTCCATTTTCTGATTTAAACAATATAGAAATAGCCGACTTAATGTCGGAATGGTTAAAGGAAAAAGGGCTGGATTAAGCAGCAATGAATATTCAAAAAAGGTATTATCAAATCGTAAAATCTATAAATACTTAACAATATGAAAGCATAAATTCTGGGACTGTTTATTATAATCATGGGTGTGCAAGGATCCTTCGCACAAAATTCTGCCGCTGAAGAGGAAATCATAAATCTCTCCAAAGAAAAGTGGCAGTGGATGTCAGACAAAAATGCAGATAAGCTTGACGTTCTCTTTCACGAAAAAGCGGTGTTTGTCCATATGGGAGGAAGCTGGGGGAAAGAACGGGAAATCAATGTCATCAAAGGCGGAGGAATTTGGTATAAGAAAGCGGATATCCATGAAGTATCGGTAAATATTATTGACAATACTGCCATCCTGTTGAACAGAATTACGCTGTTAGCCGAGGTTGGGGGGAATGAGGTCACCAATCCCTTTGAGGTTACAGAAGTCTATGTAAAACAAGATGGCACATGGAAGTTGGGCTCCCTTTCGTTTACAAAGCTCCTCACCCGAGACTGAGAATAATAAACAATTACCTTTTAAGTCCCTTTCATCGAGGAAATTATAAAAAGACTTAAATCGATAAAAAACAAAATCAAAATGAAAAATATACTTTTTACTGCAGCTACATTTTTACTGGTGGCTTTTACAACCAGCCTTTATGCACAGGACTGGCCACAGTTTCTCGGCCCCGAAGGGAATAGTACTTCTCCTCAAAAAAATCTGCTTCGCTCATGGCCTGAAAATGGGCCGGAAGTTTTGTGGACCGCAAATATTGGCATTGGCTATGGTGGTCCAGTGGTGAAAGATGGAAAAGTTTATTTGCTTGACAGAATCGACAGTATCGGAGATATTATGCGAAGTTTCGATCTTACAACAGGCAAAGAACTTTGGAATTATGAATATGCATCACCAGGATCATTCCCTTTTCCTGGTTCGCGGAGTGTACCGGCTGTTGACGGAAACTATGTGTATGCATGTGGCGCAGTTGGCGATTTGTTTTGCATTGATATCAATACACATAAAATGGTTTGGAATGCAAATATCTGGACAAGTTTTGGAGGCACAGATTTGCCTATTTGGGCAATTTCACAATGTCCCCTCATTTATGGGGATATGCTTATTGTTTCTTCCCAGGCTCCCGAGGCTGGTGTGGTCGCCTACAATAAACTAACGGGTGCTTTGCTTTGGGAAACTCCAAATCTTGGTAATGAAAACTATGTGAGTCCTGCCATAGCAAAAATATCAGGTGAAGACCATGTAGTAATGGTAAATTCTTACCAACCCTATTGGACATCCTGAAGCCCCAAAAACCTTAGGGAAGATAGTTGGAATGGAGCCTGAAACCGGGAAAGTACTCTGGGAATACAACAATTGGGAATGTCATATATCCGTTGCCAATGCATTAGAAGCCGGTAACAATAAATTGCTTGTTGTTGGAGGTTATGAGCTGGGATGTGTGAAGACTAAAGTAGATAAGAAAGCCGATAATACCTATGCCGTTACCGAACTTTTTAAGCATAACGAATTTGGTGACCAAACAAAACCACCGGTGTTGGTCAATGGTTATTTTTATGCTCAATTCGGAACCAACAGAAAACGTGATGGTTTGGTTTGTATGGATATGGAAGGAAAAATAATGTGGAAAACAAAGAGTTCACCTAAATTTGATAAAGGAAGTATGATTTTGGCTGATGGATTGCTCCTTGCTACCGACGGCACAAATAAATTATACCTCATTGAGCCGGATACGGCTGCATTTAAACCGCTTGCTTCGGTAGAGATACTGAAACCGGGTGGCGTGGACAACAGAAATCGTATGACCAATTTTGGAGGATCTACCCAAAACTGGGCACCTATTGCGCTTGCCGATGGTAATCTATTGATCCGGGATCAAAACCGTATGATGTGTGTCAAAGTCACTGAATGATTCTGATATTAAATCATTGAAAATGTTATCCCAAAGTTGCTGCGTAGCGGTAATTGGCAAGAACTGGATAAGTCGGGTACTTTTTATTTACAGGCAAAAGGAAAGACATCTTCTGTGCAGTCGGAGGTTCCCTGCCGCAGTTTCCAGAGGCTTAGCGCATGATTTCGTACCGGAAAAGCCTGCCGGAGAGGCATGGCACTGGATATCAGTTTGTCCGGAATTAATTTTAACGTGAGTGGTAAGTAAAATGAGCTACGGGATTTAACGACAAATTTTCCTGCTAACCTTTATGTTCCAGCGTTAATTATAGATAAATTTATTAATATTGTACAATGATCAACACCCAATGTTGAAGATTTATAAAATGGATCTGATAAACAAGCTTATTTTTTCATGAAATCACTTTGTGTTCTTTTCATCTGTACGCTTTGTATTTTCAATGAACTGCAAGGGCAAGAACAAAGATTTAATTATGAGCATTTTAATGCTGAAAGTGGGTTGATCTATGATGAAATTCTTTACGCACATTTGGATGTAGATGGTTTTATCTGGCTTGCAACCGCCACAGGATTGCAGTGCAAAGAAAGCTATTCTTTCAAGGAGTATTATTTTGATCCAAATGATTCTTCATCCATTTCTGATAATTTCATCACCACCATTTTTGAAGATAAATCCGGGAATATTTGGATTGGCACCGGTCGGGATGGTCTAAACATGTTTGATAAAGAGTACGCTAATTTTTACACCTACAAATATAATGCTGAAGATTCCAATTCCATTTCCAGCGATATCATACCCAGGGCTCGTAAAGTAATTACGCAGGATATTGATGGATATCTGTGGGTGAATACGGATAAAAGCCTGAATAAAATTGATATATCAAATCGTACTGTAGAACGTCTTTACGGAAATTATAAAGGGCAACTCATTTATGACAAGGATGAACACGCACTTTGGATAGCGGACAATGCGCTTAAAAAGTTCAATATTAAAACAAGAAAGCTTGATATTTATAATTTTGATACCACCACCTTTAATCATTTTAGTTACATTCACTCTATAATTTTAGATAACGAAGGACTCATTTGGCTTGGCACAGATACCGGGGTGGCAATTTTTGATAAGGCCAGAAATATATTCTATAGCCTGGAAGCGTATTTATATGAAAAAGGTGTTCGGAATAAGCTGAACTATGATTGGACTGGGGAGCAAGTACATGCAGTTTATCAGGATTTTCGTAATAATATTTGGTTGGCGATCGAGAAATCCATCTACATCCTGAACAAGGATGATGGAAAATTTACAGTCTTAAGACACGAGACGGAAAACAAGAATAGCCTATTAGACGGGAGTATAGCTGGTATTTTTGGTAATCGAAAAGGGACGGTGCTTGTTGCCTATCTTCGAAAAGGATTTTCAAAATTGGATATCAACATCAAAAATTTTAAGCACATACAAAGTAATGAAGATGAGCCGAATAGTATTAACAGCGATGCCGTAAGGTCAATTTTTAAGGATAAAAGAAATAATTTGTGGATCGGGACCTATGATCATGGAATAAATTTCATTCCCAACCAAAACAAAGAAAACATTAGATTTCATCGGTATAATGCGCATGATATCAATACGATAAACTCAAATTATGTCACCACCATTTATGTAGACAGTGAAGAGCGACTTTGGGTAGGGACTTTTGAGGATGGTTATTGTTATGCGGACCACATTTATGATAAGACAAGCCTGAAATTCACACGTTCAGCATTGACTGAAAATGTAGAGGTGCATGAATTTTTTCAGGACCAACAGGGTAGGATTTGGATTGCTACGAATTTGGGATTTTACATTTATGACAAAAAGAATAATAAAGAAGTTTACTACGGTGAGGCAGATAATCATGCTAATTACCTTCAGGAATTAAACATTCAATCCGTAATTCATGAAGCTCCTAATATTTTTTGGCTGGCAACCTGGAATAAGGGTGTTTGTAAATTGATCCTTAATTCCGATAGCTTGTTGGCACCCACTGTATCAAAGGACAGTCTTATTGTATACACTGAACTGGACGGTGCAGATCAAATTGGTCTGGACAATCGATTTATCACCTTTCAGCGCGATCAGAAAAATGTTTTTTGGTTGGGCTCGAATGTGAATGGATTGGTAAAGATGGTTGAAACGGATGTTGGTTTGACATTCACGAAGTACGATATGACAGCCGGAGCCCCTTCAAATTCTGTATATGGGATAGAAGAAGACAATGTAGGCAATATTTGGGTGAGCACCACAAAAGGGATAGGAAAATTTATTCCTGCTCAAGAACAGTTTTTAAATTATTATGAATCAGATGGTATCCAATCAAATTCCTTTAGCTGGGATTCCCACTTCCAAAGTGACGATGGCGAACTATTTTTCGGAGGCATAAATGGGCTCACTACCTTTTATCCGGAAGACATCGTTGATGAGGAGACATTTGCCAAAGCGTATATTTCAAGGCTTATTGTGAATCACAATGAAGTTAAAACTGGTCAGAAGGTCAATAATCATATTATTCTGGATAAAGAAATACGGTTTACGGATATGCTGACCTTGTCACATAGGGAGTCTGTTTTTTCATTGGAATTTAGTGTCATTGGAAATTACAATCCAAAAGAGGTTTTATATTCATACACACTGGAAGGCTATGATGATAAGTGGATCAATACAGCAGCAGAAAAAAGGACTGTAACCTACACGAATTTGGATGATGGTATGTATCTTTTTAAAGTAAAAGCAAGTACACAACTTGGCAATTGGGATGAGCTTACGACCTTACAAATAACCATCTTACCTCCATTGTGGAGAACCTGGTGGGCATTTATATTATACTTTGTTGTTTTTATGCTTTTATTATTTCTATTTCAACAGCAACTGGTAAACAGAGCAACATTGAAGCATAGCCTTGAGATGGAACATTACAAGCATGCACGAGACAATGAACTCAATCAGGAGAAATTCAGGTTCTTTACGAATTTGGCACACGAATACCGAACCCCTTTAACGCTAATTCTTGGGCCGCTCGATAAAATGATCAGGAATAATGACGGCAACAATCGCGTGCATCAAAAACTTCTCCTCATTCATAAACAGGCGCTGAAGTTATTGAAATTGACAAATCATTTAATGAATTTCAGAAAATATGAAACTGACAATCTAAAACTAAAATCAGCTGAGGGGAATGTCATTGACTTTATCAATGAAATTTCTGTAGCGTTCAGAAATCAGGCCAGATCCAGGGAAATACACTTTCATTATAATTCCGATAAAAAAGAGATAAAGCTGTGGTATGATCGGGATAAATTGGAGATTGTTTTTGCTAACCTCTTGTCCAATGCCTTCAAATTCACTCCACCTAATGGGACAGTAAATCTCAAGGTAGCACAAACAACTCTTGATCACATAGCAAATGTGAAAAAGAACTGCCAAAAAATGAAGAGTGCTTGTTATGGTGATTTGCCAATTAGCGCTGATCGTTTTTTGCAGATTGAAATGAAGGATACAGGATGCGGAATAAATTCAGACCAACTAGCACATATTTTTGAGCGCTACTTTCAGGCAAGTAATCTTCAATCAATATCTATCGGCGGGACAGGTATTGGACTGGAAATCACTAAAAATTATGTAGAGTTGCACCATGGAAGTATTATGGTGAATAGTGAGGAAGGTAAGGGGACCACCTTTTATTTATGGTTTCCTTTGGGGAGGAAACATCTACATCCGGATGATATCATTAGTGACTTTAAATCGAGTGAACATATTGACCATTATCAGATCGATGAAAGCTCTTTTGAAACAGAAAACATTGATGAGTTACTTAACGAGGTCAATAGTGAAGATGAAATGCTCAAGCTATTGATCATTGATGATAATCATGATATTATGGTTTATTTAAAATCAATTTTTGAAAAAAGCTATGCCATTCAGACAGCTACAAATGGGAAAGATGGCTTGAATATCGCTATGGAAAAAAATCCGGATTTGATTATAAGCGATATTATGATGCCTGAAATTGATGGCCTCGAACTATGCAAACGGATTAAAAGTGATGTTCGGACAAGTCATATTCCGGTCATATTACTCACAGCGCGTACGACTAATATATTTCAGACCGAAGGGTTGGAGATTGGCGCTGATGATTACATTACCAAACCATTTAATGAACGAGTGCTTAGTTTAAAAGTTAAAAATCTAATTGCATCAAGAGCGCATCTTAGAAATAAATATTCGAAAGAAATTACCTTAAAGCCCAAGGACATCACCATCACCAGTGCAGATGAAAAGTTTCTTAATGAATTAATAGCCCTAATCGAAGCACATTTGTCAGAAAGTAATTTCAAAGTTGAGGATATTTCAAAACATATGGGTATGTCTCATTCTGTTATCTATAAAAAAATTAGTTCTTTAACTGATCTTTCTCTAGTCGAGTTCATCCGCACCATCCGACTGAAGACAGCCTCAGAATTATTGACAAAGACAAACATGACAGTTGGCCAGGCAAGTTTTGAAGTTGGCTTTGCCGATCCAAAATATTTCAGTAAATGTTTTCAAAAATATTTTGGAAAGACCCCAAGTGAATTTATTACCGTAAATCGAAATCTTTCTAGTTCAAAACACTCGTGAATCGTAGTATCAAATTTGAATCTTAGCCCTTATTGTTCCGGTAAGAGGAATACTTGGTTCTAAAATCCGACTGGATTTTCAGATTTTTTGGCACCCAAAATCAGACGAAGCGCAGGAATAGTGTAATCTACTGAATATGTGTCGTTTATAGAGGATGGCTTATAATTTATACCAACAGATTGATTAATTTAACCCACCTGATTGATGAAAAAATCCACTTCCATATGTCCTTGTTAGGAAATGAAAATTGATTTCTCCACCCGTTCTTATAAACTATGAATCAATTTTATGTTTTAAAATCTTTTGTTCAACACCAAATATAATTTTATGAAAAAAGGACAATCTACCGGGAACAAATCATATCTCTTTAAGATCGCTATCATACTATTCTTACTTACATCACTCCTGGTTTTTCTAATGATTGTCATCTAATCCACAACATAATATGAAAAAACTATTACTTTTTTATTCCTTATGTATAGTGTTAATCACAGGATGCAGCAAGCGTTCAAAGACAAGCGATGACGGCGCTTTGTCTGAAAACGTGGAATCCATAAATCAGAAAATTCGTCCCGGGGAAGTGTGGAATGATATCGATGGCACACCGATCAACGCGCATGGCGGAGGTATAATTTATGAAAAGGATACATACTATTGGTTTGGTGAATTCAAAAAAGGAAAAACGTGGCAACCTGAATCTACTCGTGATTGGGGAGGCACACGCGTTGAAGCAACAGGTATTGCTTGTTATTCCTCAAAAGACCTTTACAATTGGAAGAATGAAGGGATCGTATTAAAAGCCAATGAAACCGACTCGACACATGACTTGCACACAAGTAAAGTGATGGAACGCCCAAAGGTAATCTTCAATGATAAGACCAAAAAATTCGTCATGTGGTTTCACTGCGATTCACAGGATTATAGCGCCGCAAGGGCTGGAGTCGCAATCAGTGACAACATAACGGGGCCCTACAGATTTATACGCAGTATACGCCCGAATAATTTTATGAGCCGCGACCAGACCATATATAAAGATGCTGACGGAAAGGGGTATCACATATATTCCTCGGAAGAAAATATGACCATGCACGTGAGTATGCTCACTGATGATTATTTAGAACATACAGGAGAACCAACGCGCATATTTATCGGTCGTCATAGAGAAGCGCCTTCTGTATTTAAACGCAATGGTAATTACTACATCATCAGCTCGGGATGCACGGGATGGGATCCCAATCCTGCAGAATACGCAGTAGCGGACCAAATGATGGGACCATGGAAGGTGATGGGTGATCCATGTACAGACGACCAAAAAGGGACAACATTTGACTCTCAGAGCACCTTTGTTTTTCAGGTTGAAGGAAAAGCAGACAGCTATGTGTTGATGGGAGACCGATGGAACAGGAATGATCTGGAGCAATCCCGGTATGTATGGCTTCCGATCTCCTTCGAACAGGAATCAATCAATATTCAGTGGTTCAATGAATGGACCCTGTAACAATAGTTTAATTTATTCACCAACTTAAATTAGTATTTTATGAGAAAATCAAACCAAAAACGAGGATCAACACGCATACTGTTGACCCTGATTTTACTGTTGTCAGTCGGACTTCAGTTAAGTTTTGCACAAAAATCAATCACCGGAAAGGTCATTGACGGAGATGATAATGAATCCTTACCAGGGGTTAATGTTATTTTGAAAGGAACTTCCACAGGTACTGTCACTGATCTTCAAGGCAATTATCAAATTGACGCACCTGACAATGAGTCTATTTTAGTATTCAGCTCAGTGGGGTATGTTTCTGAGGAAATAATTGTTGGCAATCAAAGTGTTATTGATATAACTCTTGTGGCTGACATTACCTCTTTATCTGAGATTATTGTAATCGGTTATGGTACTCAGGAAAAGAAAGATGTAACAGGTGCAATCGGGACAGTTAATTCAGAAGATTTCGAAGGGCAACCAATTATCAGAGTAGACCAAATTTTGCAAGGTAGAACACCTGGTGTCAATGTAACAAACTCTTCTGGTGCGCCTGGTGGTGATGTTACTATACGAATCAGAGGAGCTAATTCCATCAATGGTAACAATGATCCTTTGTATGTAATTGACGGATTTGTTGGTGGTGATTTCAACGACATCAATCCAGCTGATATAGAAAATATCCAGGTGTTGAAGGATGCGTCTGCGACAGCTATTTATGGTAGCCGGGGTTCGAATGGTGTCATATTAATCACAACAAAAACTGGTGAAGCTGGTGCTCCTAAGTTTTCTTTTTCAGCGCGATTCAATACAGCTAGTGTGTTAAACACCTGGGATTTGATGGATGCCGGGACATTTGCGGAAGTTGTAAATCAACGAGCGGATGATATTGGGACAACAAGGTCATTTACAGACGCGGAAATAGCTGGTTTTAAGGCAAATGGTGGCACTGATTGGCAGGATGAGATCTTCAGAACTGCTACAGGTCAGGAGTATCAAATGGATTATTCAGGAGGTAATGAGGATGTACAGTATTTTATTTCCGGAAACTACCTTGATCAGGATGGAATTGTGATAAATTCTTATTTTAAGCGGTACTCGATAAGAACGAACGTGGCTGCAAATTTGGCTAAAAATTTCGATGCCAGATTAAAACTGAATTTCATCAGAAGAGAAACTAATAATGTAGCGGGAAATGGCAGGACTGATGGTCCTATTGCAGGGCCTACTGGCTGGGCTCCCACAACTCCAGCTCGGGATGAGGATGGTGTTTTAACTGTTCGGGATCCCATTTCATCCATCAAGGGTAATCCAATTGAAGGTGCTCTAAATGACAATATTAGGGAGAACAATAACTTTATGGCTAATGGCGGGCTGAAGTATGAGTTTATTGATGGATTAAGCCTGGATGTAGGCTTTGGTTTAAGCTATAAAAATACACAGCTTAAAAATTTTAGTCAGGGATCTATAAGCTCTAATCCTACTGCGTTCAGACAGTCAGAAGAGAATATATTCGTGCAAAACACCAATGTGCTTAATTATCATAAGGTGTTTAACAATGTACATGACCTGACCGTCACAGGCGTATTTGAAAGCCAGTTACGTCAAACCGACCTATTTGGTGCCAACGCTTCTGGACTTCAGTTTCCTGATTTGAGATATGATAATATAACCCTTGCAGGAGGGGTAGGTACCAATTCATATTATGAAAAACAAACCATTCAGTCGTTGATAGGCAGAGCCAGTTATCAGTACGATAATCGATATTTAATTACTGCTTCAATAAGAAGAGACGGATCGTCAAAATTCAGAAATGATAATCAATACAGCACATTCCCTTCCGTTGGACTTGGTTGGAGAATCTCTGAAGAGAGCTTTATGGCTGGAGGTTTTTTTGAAGATCTGAAGCTAAGAGGTAGCTGGGGACAAACAGGCAGCCAGGGAATTGGAGTATATGGTACAGTTACCAGTTTCTTAACAGGAGATTTTGATGCTGCTACATCTTTCTTAAATGGAACAATAACACCAGGTATTAAAATTGGAAACCCGGGAAATCCAAATCTAAAATGGGAGACAACAACCCAAAGCAATGTTGGACTCGATATGCTTATATTAAATGGAAGACTTGGGATCACAGCAGATTATTTTGTAAAGAATACCACAGATTTACTTCTTGATGAACCATTACCACAATATGCAGGTGGTGGAAATATTTCCAGAAATGTAGGCGAAACTGAAAATAGTGGATTTGAATTTAGTCTTACAAGTACAGTGATCGATAATACTAATTTTAAGTGGAATACAAGTTTAAATATGTCATTCCTGACTAACAAAGTTGTGAGTTTATCTGATCAGGAACGAATATTTGTTGATGGTGATGTTGGAGCTGGTGTAACAAATTTACCTGAAGGTGTATTAGAGCCAGGGCAACCATTATCCAGTTTTTGGGGATTGAAGTATTTGGGAACATGGAAATCAGATGAAGCGGATTTGGCTGCTCAATATGGAAACGTACCTGGAGATTCACATTATGAAGATCTTAATGGGGATTTTGTTATCGGCGGAGATGATTACCAGATTATAGGTTCCGGTATTCCTGAGAATTTATTTGGATGGAACAATAATCTGTTTTTCCATAACTTTACTTTGAATATTTTCTTCCAGTCGATGGGAGGATATGATAAGTGGAATTTCAATTATGGAAATGCAATTGCAGCCCTGGCTGATGCAAGGGAAGTAGTACATGTAGACATTATGAATCGATGGACTCCTGAAAATCAAACAGATATTCCGGCTTTCAGCAGCACTGATGTTATTGAAATACAATCATCAAGATTTGTTGAAGATGGAACATTTATCAGGTTGAAAAACGTTAGCCTGAAATATGACCTGCCTTTGAACAAAGAAAAAGGAATCAATCTGGCTCTAATGGTTGCAGCCACCAATTTGATTACGATTACAGATTATAAAGGTCTGGATCCGGAAGCCTATTCAAATCGAGGAGGTGCGGATACACGTGGCGCTGATGGAGGATCATATCCTAATGCAAGGGCCTATACGTTTGGTATCAATTTAAACTTCTAATGAATTAAAATTAAAAGAAAATGAAAAATATATTAATAATCATATTATTGGTTTTCATTTCCATTTCGTGCAAAGATTTCCTTGAGGAAGATCTCTCAACGATTATCACTTCCGAGAGTGGCGCACTTAAAAATGAAAGTGGACTAATTGCAGCGTTAGCAGGTACTTACAAGCCATTGAGCGCTACTTGGGGTTCTGGTCTTGGGAATGCATCCACGCAAGCAATCTTAATGGGTAGCGATGACTTGACTACGCATAAAGCGAGTAATAAGGCAGACTTTAGAGAGTTTGATCAATTTAAAGTAGCTCAGCAAAATGGACGACTACCGTTTGTTTGGAGCGGCGCTTACAAATCAATTCAGGGAGCAAATAACATCATCGCCAACTATGAAGGAGCAATTGGCAATGAGGCTACAATAAATCAGATTGCAGGAGAAGCCTTTTTTATTAGAGCATACAATTATTTCTGGATAGTTAGGCTTTGGGGAAAAGCACCGTTAGTGCTGGAAACCCACGTATTTGACCCGGAAGTACTTGAAGTAAATTCTGTCGATGAGCAAACCATCTATACGCAGATTCTTTCTGACTTGGATGCTGCAATTGGCCTATTAAGTGATGCAAAACCACAAGCAGGTCGAGCAAATAAAGGTTCGGCGCTAGCTGTTAAAGCCCAGGTATATCTACAGATGGCAGGTTGGCCATTGAAACAAACAGATAAATATGCTATGGCAGCTCAGGTAGCCGGTGATCTGATTGCAAATGAGGAGACCTATGGTTTTGGTCTTATGGATGATTTTGGTGCTTTATGGCCAAATGCTAATCAAAATAATGATGGCAATAAAGAAGAAGTATTTGCGCTAAACTTCTATGCGGGCCAGTGGTGGAATGGAAATGCTGTATATGGTTTACCTGCACGCGGAGGTGATGATAATGGTTGGGATGATTATTTTTCTGAGATTACTTTCTTTGAAACCTTCCCTGATCAGTACAGAAAAGATATCACATTCCAGACTGAAACTACAGTGGATGTAGATGGTGTGCCAACAGTTATACCATGGCAGCAATTTAAAACGGCAAGGCCATATTTCAAAAAATTGCAAGGAGACAGGCAGGACTGGTTAAATGCACTTTCTCTTCCACTGATACGAATGGCTGAAGTGTATTTAATTTATGCAGAAGCTCAGATTGTAACTGGAGGAGAAACGGATGCAAATGCTCTGGAAGCATTAAATAAGATAAAGCGCAGAGCAGCAGGATTGCCTTTGGATCAAGCTGCACCTGGAGTTGATTTTGCCTCTGCTACACAGAAGGATGTTGTACAAGAAAAGGCTTGGGAGTTTGCTGGCGAATATTGCCGTTGGTTTGATTTGGTAAGACTGGAAATGGTTGAGGAAGTTACGGCAACTAAAAATGACGATGACCTAAAACCATTAGGCTCAATTCAATATTATTTACCACTACCTGCTAGCGAAACATTAGCTAATCCAGGATTAGGGGGAGAATAATTCTTAATATTTAATTTGAGATTAAATCGAAGGGTATGTTGTGAATGACATACCTTTCTTTAATTGGTTGTTCATTATTTGAGTAAAACTTTGAATAAAGTGAATAAAATTAATGTCAACGATCATGATTATTTTTTTTACCCGCAGTGCAAAATCGTCAGCTTTTGTTCTTGCCAGCCAATTTTTTAAGAAGAATCAGTTGGAGAACATATAGAAAATTCGCAGAGGAAAATATTAAATGGAATGTTGCCATCATTGATCACAACTACCAATTATGAATTTACAAACCAATTAACCTGAGAAACATCCATTACGGCGATCTTTCACATTTAAAATAAGTTAGACCTCATCACCCAAGAAGGAAACCATGAAGTATAAATCTTACCCAATGAAAAAGACATACACATCCATCATTGTCTATTTGATTTCTTTCACCTTAAACTTACAGCATATGTTTGGCGACCAGGCACATCATCATATCGTTACAGGCCTACCAACTAAAGAAAAGCAAGGATTGTATGCCATTTTATACGTTTCTAATGAATGAAATGAAAGACATACGGTTATTCAAAAGACATTTATTGTTAATTATCGTATTGATGTGTTTCAGCGATATTCTGCTTGCTCAGAAAAAGCATGAAGATTTTGATTGGAATAATTACACCTCTTGGGAAAATAGCACAAGGTATTCCCGCACCATCATCGTCAACCAGCGACATCCGGAAGCCTCCGATGAAAATCCGGGAACGAAGGATAAGCCCCTTAAAACGATCAATAAAGCGGCCCGGATTGTGCAGGCCGGAGAGCGGGTTTTGATCTATTCCGGAGTTTACCGGGAGATGGTCGAACCTAAAAATGAAGGCAAGGGGCCGGATAAAATGATTTCGTATGAAAGCGCTCCGGGTGAAAACGTAATTATTAAGGGCTCCCGGGTTTTTAAAAGCAAATGGATTCAGAGACGCGTACTTACTGATGTTTTGTCCGACACCAGCCTGACTTATACCTGGTCACGAAGAATTTGGGTAACCACCTTACCAGATGATTTATTTGAAGATGATTACTTCCCATTTCAACTATCAAACATTCTTCCGGAGGAACATCAATTGATGCCTTGGGCAAAACTGACTAAAAAACTGGCGCCATATAATTCTAATCGCGGGCTAATATTTCAAAATGGAAAGCGAATGATCCAATTGGAGGATTATGGAGATTTGGCCAGAGTATCGGGAGCATTTTGGGTGGATAAAGACGGGAAAACCATTCACATTCATGCTTTTGGAAGCGGCAATCCAAATAATGAACTGTTTGAAATAGGCATTCAAAGTCATTTGTTCAAACCTCAAAAAATTGGTCTTGGTTACATTCGGATCCAGGGAATAACTTTTGAACATTGTGCAAACGGATTTTTACGCACCAGTACAGGGGCTGTGAATGCGAGAGGTGGACACCACTGGATAATTGAAGACAATACAATTCGTGAAATAAATTCATCTGGCTTGGAGTTTGGTTACAATGCTTTTGAGCATAATGACCCAAATCCAGAAAATATTCAGCCACGTAAGGACAAAAACTACGGCGGAATGATCGTTCGCAATAACCGGATATCGGAATGTGGAACAGCAGGCATTCGAAGTTTTGTAGTCCATAACGCGATCATTGAAGGAAATCATATTTGGAACTGCGGGTGGCAGGATGCGGAAAATTACTGGGAGTGTTCGGGTATAAAGATTTTACTTGCCCGAAAAACACTGGTGAAAGGAAATCACATTCACAACATACAGGGAGGAAATGGTATTTGGCTTGATTGGGACAATAAATATTCACGGGTTACCGGTAATCTAATTCATGATATTCAGAATATTCAGGGGGGTATTTTTCTTGAGGCTTCTCAAACACCAAATCTTATTGACAACAACATCATATGGAATATTGATGGCAATGGTATCTATGGAAATGATACGGATTTTCTGATGGTGTATCACAACTTGGTTGCCAACACCAGCGGGCATGTGGTCCATGCAGTTGTGGCGACTCAGCGTAAACTAAACAATCGCTGGCTAACTGCAACAATGAATAAAGTGTATAACAATATTTTCATCGATGGTGGTAAACCAATGATCTTTGGCGGGGAAGACAACCAGGCGGACTATAATTTATACGTCACAACTCAAAATCCTCCAAAGATTGATTTCAAATCATGGCAAAATAGTGGTTACGGTAAAAATAGTGAAGCGGTTGGTGCTTTTGCTAAATTCCTGCCGGCTAATCTTTACTTCATCTGGAACTCCAACACAGATATGATGAAAGCACCGGCTTTGGAGGAAATACAAAGTGATTTTTATGGAAAATCGAGGGAAGATGATCAAACAATCCCAGGACCGTTTTCAACAATAGAAAAGCAGTCAAAAATTTTGCTAAATGAATTGATTGATTAGGCTGCAAAAAGAATATTTCTTTCATTCCTCATAATTGGTGAAAGTGTAGAGCGTTGTTTTTTTGAAATTTACGTTTCAGATATATAAGAGGTCGAACAATATTATATCCTCCTCATATGATTCATTTATAAAATTCCTCATGCTTTAATGATTAGTATGTGCTGTAAACTCTCCATCCGGGATTTCAATGATCTTTATGACCTTCGTGTTGTCATTGTTACGGGTGACTAAAAGTAATGGACCATTAACAGAATTGATCAATTGCATATCTTTAACATCTCCATCGACATATAATCCACTTTTGTAAGATGGTACCGGTTCAAAGTTTCCTTTACCATCATCTTCCAAATACAAACCAATTCCGGCGTCAGCTCGTATTGTTTCCACCTCCGTTGCATACAAGTTCCCTGCTATTATGATATCCAGATGCTGATCTTGAAATATCCTTAACCAGAATTGAATTGGTGGGGACTATCTGTGCAAGACTATTTAATGGCGTAATAACAAAATTCCCATTGCCCGTGTTTTCTATGTAACTGCTTGCAAATGTTTTTGCCTTATAATTCAACGCGCTATCCAATGCCTTTTTATGCAGCGAAATCCATTTATGGACGAACGATCATATGCATCTTGTGCAAACGCAATATTAAAAGCATAAGGATTATCATTCCATCCTCCTCCAAGTATAAATGGATGGCCTGTATCACTAACTGTATTCATACACCACTCCCTGACATTACCAGCCATATCATAGGTTCCGTAAATACCAGGAACATCATAGGTGACCTTCCCTAAAATAGCTTGACAGATTATTACTTTATTTGAATAGTAGTAAACATCTTTATTTCTGTTTACTGACTTTCAAATATACTTATTTTTTAATTTCTGTTTTCAAATCTATTTATTTTGCTTTTACTGAATGTATCTTCTACTTTCTGGATTAATGCTGGAAACATTTAAAACTATCTGGATAAAAGTAATGCCGTAAATATTGACCAGCAAAAAAATACCTTGGCTAAACTTACACCAAAACAAAAAGAGGTTATTTTTTTAAATTTTTACGAACAGCTTTCTTATGCGGAAATTGCCCAGATAATGAAGGTGGAAATCAAAGCTATCTACAAACTAATAGGAAGAGCAATTAATAGCTTAAGATCAGATTTCATTAATATATTTTTATTTTTTTAGCATCAATCACAATATTTTTTAAAAAAAGCAAAGATTGATGGGGTAATTATTTCTACCGCTGTATTTAGCTTATATAACACTCAAATTTTATCAGTTGATTTTCAGAGTAGATAAATGAATCAAAACGAAAAATTATTTCAAAGCAAGGGAAAGGCTCATTTGTCGTTCCGCAAGCAAAGATTAATAATCAATACGGAATGATCATCCCATTTTACTCCTCCAATATCGAGCAATTAATCCATTCGCTTGAATTTGAAGCTCAAAAACAAGGCAAGCAATTAACCTATTTCATCCACTACAACAATCCGGAAGGGGAAATGAAGCTTGTGAGTAAAATGATTTTTGAAGACTTACAAAATGCAAAACAACAATAAATTGAAATTAATTAATAATGCGCGATAAATTGATGATTATGAAAAAGCAACTATTTTTTATCCTATTTGGGATTATAGTACTTGGGTTTACTTCCTGTAGCCAG
>SDBV01000157.1_pt1 | contig 87113 bp, 78 predicted proteins | sample 2277081 | NCBI WGS metagenome assembly SDBV01 (sample SAMN10402039, study PRJNA504765) | marine sediment metagenome | isolation source: marine sediment core GS10_PC15, 223 cmbsf | place: Arctic Ocean: Southern Knipovich Ridge | collected 2010
CATGGATGTTATTTCCAACATCCTTTTAGAAAAACTTCATCAAAACCACAGGTTCCTGAGTGCAAAACACTCAATAGTTGAAAAGTTTTTCATGGAGGGCGGCAAAAAATATTTGATGGATATTCTTGACGACACAGAAAAAATCGAGGCCTCTCTGGAATACGACAGAAACCTTCACTTTGAATCGGCTTACATCACCAGTCCAGCCAAGGTGATTGAAAGCATGAAGGATTTTCGTGGCAAAGTTGGAGAAAGCCTTAACGAGGTGGAGAAAGCCTACCTCGATACGCCGCCCGAAATTTATTTTTCGCAAGACGAGCACACAGGTGAAATACATATAAACCTACATGGATTTACACCGGTGAAACGATTGGAAATCGAGTACGGTTCCGGTGCGGACAAAGCCACAAAGACGGAGATATTTTCCGTCAGGAACGGGGGAAAATCTGTTCATGACCTTACTCGCGTTATGCAAAAAAACGGTTCTGTCATTTCGCTTCCAGTGACACTTATAGCAAAAAGAAAAATGGACATGCCCTATAAAAAGGTTCCAATACTGCTTCGAAACGCTTCCATAAAACCAGCAAGCTACCTTGTAAGGGTAAGTGGCATGGAAAGGATTCCCGTTAAGGAAATAAGGGCCTTTTACGCAAATAGCCGGAAACTTTCGGTTCCACGAATGGATAAACTGCCCCTTTACGACCTCGACGGTAACTTCGATACCGTTCCTCTTGAAAAAGAACGAAAGGATATCGTATGGAGCGGCGAACGGCTGATAGACGGCGTTGTGGAAGTGGAGGATAACCTGACAATAATGCCGGGCTCGTCTATCAGGTTTACACCGGGATCCAGCCTTATTATTACGGGTAGGTTGAATGCCGTGGGCACGGAACAAGCACCTGTGACGTTCGTTCCGGACAGTGCGGACGGGGGGCCGTGGGGAGCCGTGGTTCTTGCGGGGGAAGGCGCGGACTCGTCCGTACTCGAGCAATGCAACTTTCGCGGTGGAAGCGGAATCAGGCATAACCTGATAGAATATTCGGCTATGCTTTCCATACACGGCGTGGACAATGTTAGAATTTCCAACTGCGAATTGAGAGAAAATAAGATAGTGGACGATATGTTCCATGCTGTATATTCGAACATTATAATAAAGGATTCTAAGTTTGAAAATGCATTTTCGGATGCAGTAGATTTCGATTACGTGAAAGGGGAAGTGCGTAACTCCACATTCACCTATAGCGGAAACGACGCCCTGGACCTTATGAGTTCCAGCGTGGCAGTGCTTAACAGTAAAATGGCATACGCAAGAGATAAGGGAATATCCGTTGGTGAAAAAACATCATTGTTCGTATGGAACAGCGAAATAACTAGAAACCATATAGGGGTGCAGGTAAAGGACTCTTCGCAGGCCATTCTATATAATGTTGACTTGAATGAAAACCTCAAAGCCATAGACGCTTACATGAAAAACTGGCATTACATGGGCGGCGGTGATGTGCGTATATACAAAAGTAAGATAACCGGCGCAAAACCACTGATAACCGCAGACAAGAAGTCCTACGTAAGCGTTTTTGACTCCTTCCTTGAAGGGGGAACGGATAATGTTAAAAACCGGATAAAGCTGGATAGCTCCGTGGATTCAAAAAAAGGATCGTCCGCCTCGGTGGGCTCGGATGCGGGGCTGACAAAAGAAGAACTGGGGGAATTTTTTGGGCCTTTCCTTGATCTGGTAAATCCGGCGATAAGAGGGATACTGCCTGATGAAACATAAACTTCACTTTCACCGTTTCGAGTTCAAGTACATAATGGCGCCGGAACTGCGAAAGGACTTCGAAGGTGAACTCGGATACTTCATGGCCCTCGATCCTTATGTGGAAGGAAAGAAAAAAAACAAGTATTTTGTAAGAAGCCTGTACTTCGATAACGACTCCTACACAAACTATTACGAAAAAACCGACGGCGTTATGGTAAGGCGCAAGTTTCGAATAAGAACGTATACCGACAACGAAGATGAAGATTGCGTTGTTTTCTTGGAGGTGAAAGGACGTTATAATTCGCTAGTGTTTAAACATAGGGTGCTGATGGACAGGGTGCACGTAGACCGCCTCGGCGAAAACTTCGGGGCGTTCGTGAAATCGTATTTTAACGGCGTGGGCGATAATGAAGTTCAAACAAGGTTTTGGTTTGAACTTCAAAGATTAAAATTGAAACCGAAGATACTTGTGGATTATGCAAGAAGGCCGTATATTAGCAAATACGCGCCCGATTTCAGGGTGACGTTTGACGACGCACTGGAAGTGTATCGTTCCGAGGGGCTATTTACACGCGCTAACGGCAGGCAGAAAAAGTGTATGCCGGAATACAGCATCATGGAGGTGAAGTTCAGAAGGCATATACCTGCTTGGTTCCATCGTCTGATACAGTCTTACGAACAGACAAGGCTGTCAGTATCCAAGTATTGCGTCGGGCTTGAAAAAATGGGAATGGCGGTAAACCTTGAATAAAGCATCTGTTAAAGAAGATCGATAGGCCATGGATCAGAATATTCTTTCCCAGTTAGGCAACGTCATGCTCTACTCGCCGGTGGAGATACTAGTGAACATGGTCACGGCCACCGTTTTAGGCCTTATTGTCTCGTGGGTTTACAGATATACCCATAAAGGGCTCTCATACTCGCAGGGATTCGTCCTTACTATAGTCTTCGTGTCGGTAATTGTATCGATAGTCATGATGATAATCGGCAACAGCCTAGCCAGGGCTTTTGCTCTAGTCGGCGCGCTTTCCATAATCCGGTTCAGGACGGTGGTAAAGGACACCAAGGATACGGCGTATGTGTTTATGGCGCTCGCCGTCGGTATGGCGGCGGGCACAAGCAATTACTTTATTGCGGCAACGGCGACCATTTTGTTAACTATGCTCGCCATCATTTTGCACCTGCTCAACTATGGAGCTCTTTACAAAAGTGAATTCATCCTGCGTTTTCAGTACGACCGTGAAGTTGGGGGTGAGGATGAATACGTCGACAAGATTGGCGAGTTCTCCAAAAAAGCGAACCTTTTGCATGTCGAACCGTCCGGGGCGGGCAGGTACATTACTCTTACCTACGACATCATACTAAAGGACCAGGACGAAGTAGGAAGTTTCGTCAGTGAAATCGAAAAGCTGGAGGGCGTTTCGGAAGTTACACTGATAGCTTCAAAAAGCGACGTCGATTTTTAAATCCAGCCGCGTTAAGCCATTCGCACTTCAGACAGGAACTTTTTTTAGAGGTTTCTAATGTTATAATCCCGTTCATATCATGCAAAAGAACAAAGATTCGCCGTCGGTGGCGCTGGTTGCACCTGGGGTATCTCCACTCTCCAGAGAACCGGCCACGGGTCAAGGAATGCGCGCATGGATGCTTCACAAGGGGCTGGAATCAAAAGGCTTCAAAGTCCATCTGTGCCTGGCGGAAGGCGCTCCCAACGACGGCGTTGACGCCGTCCGCTTCAATGACAGGAACATTAACAGAATTCTGAAAAAACTCAGACCGGATATTATCATAGCAGTATGGTGGGAAGCGGCGGAGTTCATCGCACCCGGCAATACCCCGCTTATACTGGATTGTCCGGCTCCGGTAATTCTGGAACGTGTTTACCTTAAAGAGGATGTGCAGGAGCTGGCCATTCGCAAGGTAACCGTATTTTCGAAAGCGGACGCCGTGCTCTGCTCCAACGAGGCGCAGGCCGCTTATTACTTGCCATGGCTGATGCTGGCGGGCAAACCCGATGCGCCGGTCATAAACGTCCCGAATTTTTCGTTACCCGGCATTGAACCGCTAAAGACCAAACCTTTTAAAGAACCAACTATGCTGTACGCTGGCGTTTTCTGGCCGTGGCAAAACGCCGACTGGGCGCTGAATACGGCGCTTGAAGAAATGGAAAGCGCTGAAAATGGAAAATTGCTTATCGTCGGCGGACCGAACCCCTACCTCGTGGAATCATTAGAAAAAGGAAGAAAACCTTTATTACCAAAATCTTCCCGCGTCGAATGGAAATCCGCCGTGTCCTATGCGGAGCTTTTGGACCTTCATTCCATCTGCCAGGCATCGATGCAGGTCTTCGAACCGAACATGGAAAGAAAACTCTCCTCGTCATTCAGGCTTGTAGACTCGCTAAGGGCCGGCCTGCCCGTTTTCGTAACCAAGGGCCTGCCGTTCAGCAACATGGTTGCCGACAGTGGCGCCGGATGGGCCGTCGAATACGGTAACGAACAGGCGCTGAGAAACGGTATAAAACGCTTCCTGACCGAAGATTTAAAAGAGATGTCCGATTCCGCCATCCGACTTTCTCAGGAACGGTTCAGCTCCGACAAATGCATTTCCGGACTTGTGGATTTCTGCAACAACCCCGTAAAGATTCCGTGGCGGAAAAGCTGGATACGAAAGATTTCCCTTAAAGACCGTCTGAAGGCAAGCCCGTATATCAATGCGATTCTAGGTAATTTTTTTCCGTAAAAACATGCTCAACACGGTAATATGCCTTTTTTAAAAAAATATAAAGAATTCATTGCACTATTTATCCTCGGAGTATTAGCTCTAGGAAGCGCGTTAACGGGATATCCATACTTATATGATGAAGGCAACGCAGTGTATGGAGCTTTTCGGGTGGCAAACGGCGAAATACCCTATAAAGACTTTTGGACAATCTACAGCCCCGCACAATTTTACGTTCTTGCCGGACTTTTCAAACTATTCGGAACCAGCCTTATGGTTGAAAGGGTTTGGGACACGCTGTTACGCTCACTCCTTGCGCTGTTAATATACGGTTTCGCATCGAGGCTTGCGCCCAAAGCTTGGGCTTTCCTTTGCTGGCTTACCACAATCGCCTGGCTATGGTATTGCACATTGTTCAGTTATCCCGCGTTTCATGCGATGCTTTTCTCCCTTTCAAGCATATATTTCGTTTACATTTACATTTGCACTTTTATCGAAAACCAAAACGCACAAAGCAAGTATCTTTTATTTGCCGGACTTTTGACGGCAATTACCGCCCTGTACAGACATGATTTGGGCTTTTACACTTTCATCAGCGTGTCGGGAACCTTGGCGCTTTTTTCATACTTACATTTTAAGGACGCTGAAAACCGCAACACTTCAACATTAAGCGGTTTCTTGAAACACTTGTCTCCATATTTAACGGGCTTTTTTTACTCAATCATCGCTCCAACCGCATATATTGCAATGAAAGTTCCACTAAGCGAGCTTTACAGTCAACTGCTTTTTTTTCCTGCAATAATTTTCCCCGAATACCGTCAACTACCCTACCCCGAACTTTTCCCACTATGGCGCAACCTGCCCTTTTATCTCCCATTTTTTATATATGCCGCTTCTTTATTCTTGTTACTGTTCAGGAAGAACGGCTTGTCGAATATTGATAAAAATAAATGGTGGGCGCTTTTTATCCTTTCGGCGATTGGAATGCTGCTGGGGCTTCAGGCAAAAACAAGATCGGATATATACCATCTTCTTCCTACACTAATAACTTCAACAATAGTTTTAGCGGCCCTTGCCCAACCCATAGGGAGAAAGTTGGGAGCAAAATCATACATCGCCACGGCAATTACGCTATTCTTCTTTGCCTTCCTGCTGGCGGCGCCGGCAAAGCATATGCTGGTTTCAATTAACAAGAACATACCGACCTCTCATTTTGAACACAAAGTGGAAAGGGCTTCTGGACTGCCTCTTTTCCCCGACCTTGCGGCGGCAATCGGCTTTATACGGGAAAAGGTTCCCGAAAACGAGCCGATCTTTGTAGGCAACCCCATGCACAATAAAATTCTGATAAACAACACTATGTTCTATTTTCTTGCAGGGAGGTTGTCTGCATCTAAATACCACGAACTCCATCCCGGCCTCGCCACGACGGAAATTGTTCAATCGGAGATCATCGCTTCGATAACTGAAAATCGCGTCCGAAGAATTGTGATTTTCTCGGGCTTTTCATTGACTGCCGAACCCAACGCCAGCAGCCAAAGCAACGGGGCGGTTTTGCTTGACGAGTTTATCAAGTCAAATTACATAATTGAGCAACAGTTCGGCGATTATGAAATCCTTAAACTTGCAGATTAACCTGCGCGGCTCATGGTTCCGGCTTCAGTGGGGTTAATTCCCTTTCTTGCTCATAAGCTCGCATGAAGGGTCCAGACCGTCTTGATCTATCTTTTCATAGTTTTCCAACAGGTACGCCCAAAATAGGGGATGGGTTTTAGCGGGATGATAGTCCACATTTCCATCTACCATGTAATCGCAGGCGATTGCCCAATTCACGTTCCTTCCCTCAAGTTGGGCTATCATCTCTCTTTCCTTTTTCTCTAGTTGAGGGAATGTGAATACTGTGTCCCATACTGGCGATCTTCGATCCAAAATTGCGTATTCTAGTACCTGATGAGGAATCATCAACAGTTCCTCATCAGGCTTCACATGCTCATCGATTGTCTTTTTGAGACGGTACAGGGCGCCAGCCCTATCCTTCCTGATTACGAGCGTATCTTCACCGATATCCCATTCACCGTAAAGATATTTATCCGCCATCAACTTTTTCACATAGTCTTGATCCAGCCCGGATGCAAATACCGCCGAAAATGTAAGAATAACGTAAAGTAAAAACTGCGGGATTTTGCTCCTTAAAACTCCAAGTGTATGTGGTAGCGCCACCATCCCGAACAATAACGGATGGATTCCTACGGCAAGATGCATCAAGTCCGACCTTTTGAAAATATATAGCAAGTAAAACAACCCAAGGAAAACCGGAATGGCCAAATATTTGCGGGTTTCAATTTTATCTCTTCCCGCAAGAAACAGCATAAATGCCATCGCAACGTAAAGCACGAGTACGGCAACAAAATAGAGCCCGACAAAAAACCGGTTTAACGATTCGCTGAAATTCAATCCGGAATAATCCAAGGACCAAGGCCAGGGAACGGGCAGCGGATGGTCGACCATTCCACTCTTAACGACAACTTCTACCGAGTAGATAAAGTTACTGAAAAAATCGCTGATAAAAATGAACATAAGTAACCATGGGATCAAACCGAGCGCCATTCCGAAAAACAAGACCCCTATATTTTTTTTGAAACGTGCGTCGGGCCCGGTTTTAATGCGCATAAAAACCACCATTGCCAAAAACCCGCCGCCGATAAATACGCCGTGGTGCCTGCCTATAAAAGAAGCCGCCACAACAAAAAGGCCTCCATAAAAATGGTTCTTTGCGGAAGGCGATTCCAATATCCTGACCGCAAAATAAATGGCAATTATAATCGTCCCGGAATCATAGACTTTGTAGGAAGGATACATCCATAATGCAAGGAATGCCCCTGCGGCTATTAACGATGGAACCGAATTTACAAATTTCCTGAAAACGGCAATACCAAACGCCATGGCAATGAGCTGGAACAAGCTGTTGGCATATCTCTGGGAAAGCAATCCGTCGCCGAATAATTTAAAAAGGGCGGCCGACCAGTAATACCTGCCCGGATTGTACGAGAACATGTCCTTAATGGGAATCTCGCCATGTAAAATTCTTTTCGAGGGATAATACAAAAACCCCTCATCAACAGTTCCAATACCAATATTTGCAGGTATAACGGAAAACAGTAACACTAACGTACAAGACACCAAGAGTATCCCTTTTGCACCGATTACATTTTCAGGTAAACCGTAATCCACACTTGCCGCTCCACCCCTAAAGAAGGAAATATGGAAAAGGATAATTGCCAACAGTAAAAACAGAATGATGTCAGCCCTAAAGATGAAACGGGGCCTTGCGTTAACAGTTATGCCGTCGATTCCGAACCGTTCCCCAACCGGAATGATCGGCTGAATCCTTATTGCATTGATGGGGCCGGCAGAACCGATATCAAATATTTTTTCCCTTTTCGATCTAGTGTGGGTAAACCATCTCGAGTAGTCCTCGTGGTATGGGTGCGCTGGTCCAGCCCAGTACAGCTTAAAAAGATGTGAATAAGGTGGGAAAGCCCATTCAAATTCAATATTACGGGCGACCGTATTTTTGAAATTAACAAAAATAATCGCACTGTCGCCCGTTACTTCGTACTTGTCTCCTACCCTTGAGATATCCTGCAACGCTGCTATCTCGATTCCCGAAACCGCCGAACTTTCGTCATATCGTAGCCAACCAATATTGACAACGAGAATATAGAAAAGCGACATAACGACCCATATTGCTAGAATCTTAAGGTGCAGGGATTTTTCAATTCCGCCAACCGGAAAACCGAGTGGCCTTAGCATTTCAACTTGCCCCTTTTGTCGTTAATTTTTGAACTGCGGATATCACATCTTCGTATGGCATTTCTTTAACACATGCAAAAGCGTTCCATGGGCAATCGCAATGCTCAAAGATCAACTTACGGCACGGCAGTTCGTGCAAAATAGCTATTGAACGCGAATCCAGCGGCCCGAATAGCGAAGGTGAGCCGGACATGATCGAAACACAGGGAACTCCAAGCGCACCCGCCAAATGCATAGGGCCGCTTTCGTGGCACACCAACAATATCGAATTCGACACGATCAGCGCAAGCTCTTCGATGGATGTTTTGCCCGTAAGGTCGAACGCGATGCCGCCTGACAGGCGGTTTATTTGCGCCCCTATGTCGATTTCGCCCGGCGATCCAACGAGTACTGCTTTTAGTCCGGCCGGGTAAATAACCTCTTTAATAAGGCTTGCAAAACGTTCCCTGGGCCATAATTTCTCCGGCCTGCCAGCGCCGACCTGTATCACAACATAACCTTTCATCGCCAGCTGCGGGTACTTTTCCGGAAAAGAATCGTTTTTGACCTTTATCGACGGCTGTGCGGCTTCGGCTTTTTCGCCTGTGTAAGCTTCAAGAATAGAAAGGTTTTGAATCCATTTGTGAGGGGAATGACGATTATCCCAATCGAACGGGACGGGATGCGTCAAAAGCTTTAGCGCAGTGCTAAGATCGAGAAAACCAAGATCACTGCGAATGGATCTTCCGACCCTTTGCCTGGCGCCTGCAAACGCCAAAAGCCAAACGTTGCGCGCATCTCCTTTCAATTCAAACCCGACATCGTAGCCTTCACGCCTGAGCGCACGGACAAGGCTCCAAGCCTTCACGGCGGCGTTTAACAAGCTCCCCTCCCTGCCTGTGTATACGCCGTTTTCATTTAAGAAGACGGGACTGTACACATACGTTTTATCTGTACCGCCCAAAAAGCTCCACACAGGTTCTCCCTCCTTGGAGGCAAGAACATGCACTTTCGCGTCGGGGAAACTCTGTCGAAGAGATTTAATAAACGGCCCGGCAAGGACGGCGTCACCCATAAGCCCCGTTTCAACTACGAGAATTTTACGCACCTCAACGCCGCCTGCCTTGCCGGGCGCGAACAAAGCTGCGATTACTTTTAATACCAGCCTAAGCAAGACAGTTTTTAAAAAAGAGCGGCCCGGAGTGAGTTCAAGCTCACTCGCCGCCCGCACTTGACCGTCAACTCCGATTACCTTTGCGCCGGAGATCGCGCAAAAGACGCGCTTGCCAATATCCCAACGGTCATCCCTTTCAAGAATGAATACCGAACCTTTTTTCCTCATTAAGCCAAACAGTATGCCCAGCAAATCGGCCAGTGAAAAACCGCCTTCAAACTTCCTTACCTGCGCCTTTCTCACTTCGGGAGAAGGCTGGGATGTAATGAACTCTATTTGAGCTTGCGGGAATTTTTTTAATATGGTTTCCTCGATAATCGAAAGCGGCCATGGGTTTGACAGTTCAAGGATTGTAAAACGCTCCTCCCCGGAAGGAACGTTCTTCAGGTTTCGGTGGAGGTTTTCCCTGTATCTCTCAACGCTACAATAAGGTTTCATTTTTCATCAAAAGGGAGGGGCATTGTTCCGATATCAGGGAGATAAGTTCTTTTAAAACCATTTCAGGCGATATTTTCTGCAGACAGTAATATGCCGGGAACGGACAGTTGCAATGCTCTAGATACGGCATGCGGCACGGAAAATTCAATCTCGGAACCCTTGACGGAACCTTATAAGGGCCGTACATTTTCGGGATACCGGACATAAGGGCGACGCACGGCGTGGACACCGCCGAACTGATATGCAACGCGGCCGTTTCATTGGTAATGACCGCCTCTGCCATCGAAACGGCCGCGCCGAATTCATGGATGCTCGTCTCGCCGCCAAGATTTACGGCACACTCATCGCCCAATCCTTCCAGTAAGCCTTCCAGCGTCTCGCGTTCCGCCTTGCCCCCGGTCAAAACGATGCGCACATCGGGCAACTTCATATTGATAAGCCTTATAAGCTTGTGAAAGTGCCCCAGCGGCCAGCATTTTGACTGACGTGACGAACCGGGGTGCAGGAGGATGTACGGCTTATCTCCAAGCCTTTCGCGCATTGCGCGCATATCCTTTTCATTTATTTTCCACCACCCCGCATCGGGTGGCCGCATGTTTATGCCTAGCTTCGACAAAGAACCAAGGTTGTGTTCCACCTGGTGTATGGCGTGCCTTTCCTCCCATTTGTATTCCGCTAATCTGTTAAGGAGAAAAGCCGTGTCTTCCTGCCGCAACGGCGTTTTCGAGCGCATCGAGTAGCCGGCTCTCATCGGCGCGCCCGAAAGGTACAGCCACACGATGTCGTTTGATTCGCCGCGAATGTTTATCGCCAAATCGTACTTTCGCCTCACCATCCACAGCCACGCCTTAAGCAACCGCCATACCTGCACCAAGGCGGTGGCGTCTGTCGCTTCGGAAAACCAAGGCGGAACCCATGGAAAGACCACGTTAACCCCCGGGTGTTTTCCGTAAAGCTCCGTCCCCCAAGGGCCGCACATCACGTCGATACTCGCCTTCGGATACCTCGCTGTCAGGGCGTCGAGAGATGGAAGTATGAGCACGGCGTCGCCCAACATGCCGAATTCCAGCAGCAGGATCTTTTCCGGCTCGATAATTCCATCCCGCGGGCGGCCATTTACAAGCGGAAACAAAACCTCCCCGAAAAAATACATCGCCCTTGTAAGTAACTTGTAAATCCTCCTTTGCACAACCATTTCCAAAACCGAACGGATTCTTTTCGGACGGCCCAAGATGTCCAATCCGAAAATAACTCCCTGTTCATTACAGATAAAATTCCGCTTGGCGCCAAGCAACATAATTTTCAGCCATTGCACCGCCTTTACCCGTACGACAGGGGCAAGCATGACCAAAGCATCCGAGTTAAAAAAACGCCTCCCCAAAGAAAACCTGTTCTCCTTTTTAATGAAATGAACCTTTTCTTTCGGCCATCCACCGCTTATCAATTTCGCACGGAAACGCGCATCGTCCGTTATCCACTCGGTGTCCATGCCGGCCATGTCGCCCGGTTCTACCGAAGCGACAATATCGAACGCGTGGGGCTTTAGCGCTATCCAGACGGTTTTTGGGGATTTCGACTTTTCGGATATGTCCTTCCACTGCGCACGCAGGTTGGTGATATATATGTCTCCCCCATTCGTCTGGGCGGTGTCGAATGCCGAATTCATCTCTTTTTTGCCCACACGACCAGTTCGGAACCTTTCATATCCGAGTTGTACCTCTCCAGGCGGTTTTCAAAAAAGGCGCTTCTGTTCAGCTTTCGCCGCAAAAAGGAAGCGGCCCTTTCAAAAAGGAGCCTGTCCAGCCAGAACCTTTTAAGTGCCGCGCGAAAATAAAGGAGCCATTCATTATCACTGTCGCCCCTGCCACTGCTTATCGATACTATTTCAAACCCGCACCTCTCCAGTAAAGGGAGCATCGAATTCGGGGTGAAGAAATGAAGGTGGGACGGCGGTATTACCCAGTCCCACTTGCCGCCAAGCTTGGAAAACAACCACGAGTCGCCGTTCGGCACCGATAAGCCCAAAACGCCGCCCGACTTTAGCATATTAGCCGAGGCAAGCAGCGCCTCTTCCGGATGCGCAAGGTGTTCGAGTACGTCCCACATTAGAACAGCATCGTATGATTCGTTATTGCCCGCAACCGTTCCCAGCGTCTTACGTTTCACGTCAAGGCCAAGTTTTTTTGTGGAGTATTCGAACGGCCGCTGCGAAATCTCCAGTCCCCGCGCCGTCCACCCGCGTTTACGCGCCTCATCGAGGAAAAACCCGAACGAGGAACCTACATCCAGCGCTACTCCGGGAGCCGTAAACTCCTCCAACCTTTCGAGCCGCTTTATAGCCTGCCCCCTCTTAAACTCTTCGGAATCGAATAGGCTGTTGCGCTCGCCGTCCGAGTATGCAAGGTCGTAATGTTCCCGCAAAGTCTTTTCATCCGGAGGAGTTTGCGTTGTTACGCATCCGCACGACAAACATTTAATGAAAGGGTAGCCGTTCGACTCGAAAGCCCTTTCAATAATGTTTGACCGGCAGGCCGGGCAGATGTTGAATTCAGTTTTCTTGCGCTGTCTTTTTTCCCTGTTTACCGAGATCTTTTCATAAATGGACAACAACTTCCGCATGTGGCTTTCCAGGCGGTACTCCTTCTCGAAGATCTTGCGTCCGTTTTCACCTAGATGAACACGCTTCTCCGGATTTGCCAGCAACCGTTCGATTGCACCGGCCAGTTCATCTTCACGCCCGGGTGTAACCAGCAAACCGTTCTTGCCGTCCCTGAGCCAATCCCTGATTCCGCCAACGTTGCTGCCTATTACCGGTTTCGATTCGCACATGGCCTCAAGACCCACGATGCCGAACCCTTCTAGCCATACGCTGGGCATCACAAGGATGGACGACCTGGCAATCCACCTGCGGGCCTCATCGTTTTTAAGCCATCCGGTAAAAGTAACCGTGCCGTTTAATCCCAATTCGCCGGCAAGGTTTTTCATTTCACCAAGCGTGGGGCCGCCGCCGATAACCACCAGTCTCCATCCCTTGGCGGCAACCTTCTTCGCGGCGCGCAATAGCACATCCACCCCCTTTATCCTGTGAACCGTGCCGATAAAGACAACGAGCCCTTCCTCCTCTTTCTCGCCAAGCGGTTCTTCCGAACGGGCAAAAAGCGGCAACACATGAACCTTGTCCGCGTCCACTCCCACCCTTACAAGTTCGTCCTTCATAGCGGCACTGGCGACCATAACGGCTTCCGATTTTGCCGTTTCCTCTATTTCCCTCCGCCTTAATTTTATAAGCAAATTCCTTTGCCGACCGGAAAGGTGCGAAAGGCATTTGACGCACTCAGCGCCGAAGGCGTCGTTACAGTAAGTGAAATCCGGCTTGAGTTTCCATTGGGCGGGGCAAAAAAGTCCCGGGTCGTGAACAAAGCGCAAAACCGGATAACGCCTTCTGGCCACGGCCGTTACATCCGCGTTTCTTAGCCCGTGGATATGCACGACATCCGGTTCTTCGCGATCAAGCGCGGCAAGTAACTGCTTCCTGTTCACGGAAGACATTAAAAAATCCCAGTCCGCCAGCCATGGAAGGTAATAGGAATTTACGTCCGGGTTCCTTGCCGTTTTTTTATCCGCCGAGGCGTAACCTATTGCCGTATCGTGCCCTTTTTTACGGAGTTCTTCCATAACCCGCAAGACGTACAATTCCGCGCCCCCTTCATGCCCGTAGTTCTGGTGCAGGTGGAAAATTCTCAACTTGCAACCTTATCCCTAAAACGCGACATCCAGTTCCGCCTCCTTGTCCAACCTCTTGACATTTATGTTAAATCAGCTATGCAATGCCTCTTACCATTCTAAGTAGAAATTTTGAGAAATCACACCCGCCAATAAGTGAAGTTCATCCCAAACGCGCTTTCTTTAGATGCGTACCGAAGTTCTGCATATCGTATCTTAGGATATAGTAAAGTTTCATAAGACGTTTTCTCCACGAAGGCCACAGTGGGTTGGTAATGAACTCAAAGGTGCCTAGTTTCGTATTAACTTCGTAAAATGCATGATATATATCGGATGCCGAATATGTGGGCAGTTTAAAAGTGGGGTGTACGTCGTGCCCGAAATGCTGAACGTACTTCGCTTCCTTTAATATCGCGCCGTTGCTCCTTATCCAGTCGTAAACCGGGGTTCCGGGATAAGGCACCATAAGTCCGAAGTGCGCCCAGTCCAGCCCTGTCTTATTGATAAATTCAAGCGTAACCTTAAGGTTATTCCTGCTATCGAACGGAAGCCCGATGATAAAGAATCCGCCGACTTTTATTCCCGCTCTGCGGATAATGCTGATTGCATATTCCACTTCCTCAAGCGTTTCCCCCTTGTCTATCTTTTCGAAAACATCCGGATGCCCCGTTTCTACCCCCAGCATTATTGTGTGGCACCCCGCCTGCTTCATAAGCGACACCAGTTCTTCATCCAGCTTGTCACAGCGGACGCCGTTACCGCAGTACCAGCTGTAATTTTTCCCCAACGCGATCAGCTTTTTGCAAAATTCCTTCGCCCGCCCCACATCAAGCGTAAAGTTGTCGTCTATTATATTAAAGTTTTTCAGTCCGAACATTTTTCCCGCGCCCTCAAGTTCGTCAAAAAGCGAATCCAAGCTCCGCGTGCGGAATTTCTTTCCGGATACTATTCCAACGCTGCAATATACACATTTATAGGGGCAGCCCCTGCTGGTTACGAGCGGGTAGTGCTCCATTCCCAGCGCGATTGCCTCTTTATCGAAAACCGTGAAGTCGGGATAAGGCAAGGTGTCGAGATCCGGCGTGTAATAAATACCGTTATCAAACAGTTCCCCGTTGCGCCGGAACAATACACCCGGCCTTTGCGGCGGCTGTCCTCCGCTATTTATTGATTTCAGTATGTCTATGAACGGGTCCTCTCCGTCCCCTTGGACAAATGCGTAAAAATGAGGCTGCTCCGCGGAAAACTCTTCCGCAAAAAGGGTAATATGCGCTCCGCCCGCCACCAGCCTGACGCCCGGCAGTTTGCGGTGCAAATCTTCGGCGATCTTCTGGGCCGGCATAACGTTGGCCGTCTTTATCGAAAAGCCTACGACCGAAAAACCTCCTTTTTTAACGTATTCGACAACCTCATCGGCAGACATCGGTTTTTCCCTGTGATTAAGGTCGAGCGCATCGGCCTTGGCGATTCCACTTTTGTTGACTGCAGAAGCAACGTATGCTATCCCGACGTTCAAGACGCCCTTTTGAAAGCCCGGCGGCTCTATTAGTAGAACTTTCATCTTTGTTTTCTGGGTGATATAAGCCTAAGTATTTCTTCATCGCTACGGGTATTGAACCGTCTGGCCGCCTTCCGGCGCCATAAGGCAAGGGGCAGCCGGGGCAGAGCCAGCAGCAAGGCTTTCACCCAATGCCTTGCTTCGGGCTCTTTTCGCAAAACGGCGCGTCTCAGAATCCCCACAATAAACTTCATATGCCGCCTCATAAGTTGCTTATCGTGAAGGTTTTTCCACGTATAGAAAAAAAGGTTCCTTCTTTCCATTAAAAAGGCTCTTTCCTTGTCCGCAATGTTTTTTATAGTCGCATGGCTTTCATGATGAACAACGCTTTTTGGCTCGTACCAAACTTCCCAACCGTTTTTCCATGCCATGTACGAAAGGTCTACATCCTCGTAGTAAAAAGGTTCGTAAACAGAATCGAAGCCTCCCAGCAAGAGGAACTTTTCCCTGTCGAAAGCGCCGAAACCGCCCGAAGCATGAAGCACCTTGATTGGGGTGTCGTAATCCAGTTCCGGATCCAGTACGCTTTCGTGGTACCTGTCTAATACGCCGGTGAAGCAGGCCATTGTTACGGACTCGTTAACCTTTTTCTCGCCGGACAAGCTTTTACTTACAACGGCAAATACTTTTTTGTTTTTGAAGTAAGGCAACAGGCGGGTAAATGCATTACGCTCGACTTCAACATCGCTGTTAAGAAGTATTGCAATTGGTTTCGCGGAGTATGCTACTCCCCTATTGATGTTGCCGGCAAAACCGCGGTTAACCGTACTCTCAATCACCCTCAAGTTAGGCACGGACAGAGAACGCAGATATTCTACGCTGTCATCGGAGCTGTTGTCGTCGCTGATAAGTATTTCCCAGCCACTACCCGCCGCCATGCACGCCTTGACGACGGACGGAATGTATTTCTCAAGCAACTTGCGGCCATTGTAGTTCGGTATAATGACGCTGAAAGCAAGACTCATCTCCCTTATTGCCTGAATAATCCTTTAACTTTCCTGAAGCCGAAAAGCATCAACTTGACAGAAAAGTGGGATAGCATTTCTTCGATCTCCGCCCCCCGGTTTTCCGCCACTTCCCTCCACGCCTTTGCGTCTTTCCTTTGCACGTCGGCCTCTTTCTTTTGCGACTCGGCCTCTTTCTTTTGCACCGCGGCCTCTTTCTCTTGGGCTTTCGCCTCTACTCTCCAACCCAATAATTCCGATTCGAGCAATCTTATTATTTTTTCGTGTAATTCATAATCGAATGTAGGCGGCTCGGGGAGTTCTTCCAACTTTTCAGCTTCAGCCGGGATCGCGCTTATTACCCACTGGAACGTCTTCAAATCCGCACCCGAGAACATCCTTTGAAGGACATAGATATCTTCTCTTTTAATCCATGGAAACACTTTCTGGCATTCTTCCAGCGGAACCCCCGACTCCACGCCCTCACTTGCGGTAACCTTGAAACCGACCGAGGCAAGAAGCAGGCGGAACGACTCCAGAGTAAAAAAGCGTATGTGGGATTTGTCCATTATGCCCATCGACCTGTATTGAAACAGCCCCTTAAATAGATCGAGAATCACGCTTGCATGTGCAATGTTCGGTATGCTGACAACCAGCATTCCTCCTGGTTTCAAAAGGCTTCTTACGGTTTTCAGAGGTTTTTCCGGCTGTTGAAGATGCTCCAGCACATCCGCCGCCACTACAACATCAAAAGAACCATCCTTTAAATCCTCTGCCCATTTGCTCTTTTCCAGATCGCCCAAGATAAACCGGTCGCACACCTTTGATGCCTTTTGGGCGACCTGCTTCATCGAGTCCACACCGGTTACATGACATCCCTTGTCTTTCAAGATACTGGAAAAATACCCTTCGTTGCATCCTAGCTCCAGCACAACGGAACCTTCGGGCACAAGCCGTGCGGTCTTGTGGTATGCAGTATTAATACGGTCGGTGTCGACCTCCGTACCTTCGTAGATGTTTTTTACCATGGCGCCCCATCGCCGGATAAGGAAACGCTTCCGCTTGAAAACCTGTAGCGCCTGGGCAGGGAGATGAACCCAGCCTCATGGGCAGTCTGTTCAACCTCGAAACTGTATATCTGGTCGTGATAATCGAAAGCCTCGAAAGATTTTTCGTCAAAAATGGCGACTGTCAGGAAATATTTGCCCGAAAGGAGCCGTAGCTGCGGGAATTCCACTATTATCTCCCCTTTTTGCGTTATAGAATCAATGAAAAAGTTATCGGCGCGCGAATTAAATCCCGTAACACACTCACCGGCCGATGAATGTATGGCAAACGCGAAAGTAGGGTTCGGAACCGGGCGCTTAACTGAAAACTCCACATGAATGACCATAGGCTCACCGGTTTCGAACCTTTCCCGGCTGTCGCCCGACAGCCCGGTCAGGCTGACTTTGTCTATTGTGGTAACAAAGGAACCGTAGCGGCTGTGGGGGTTTTCAGCATCTTTCGTAAAATCTATTTGGGCGCTGTTTTTATTTTCCAAAAACCTTACATATTCCTGGATAATCTTCTTGGGTTCGCCCATGCCCATTACACGCCCCTGCTCCAGCCAAAGTATTTCGGTACAAAGCTGCTGGAGCGTTCCGACCGAGTGAGAGACAACGATAACGGTAACGCCTTCTTTGATCATCTCCTTCAACCGCTTTATGCATTTATTCTGAAAAGCCTGATCTCCAACCGAAAGCGCCTCATCGATGATGAGCACTTTTGGCTTGACCATGACTGACACCGCAAAACCCAGCCGCATGACCATACCCGTAGAATATGTTTTTATTTCCCTGTCGATAAAGTCCCCAAGGCCGGAGAACTCTACTATATCTCCCTTCACGTCATCAATTTCATCTTGTGAAAATCCTAACAGAGTACAACTTAAAGATATATTCTCCATACCGGTCAATTCAGGATGAAAGCCGGCGCCCAATTCCAAAAGCGCCGTCGTACGGCCGACAACTTTTATCGTTCCCTTTGTAGGGCTGCCGATACCGCAGATAAGCCTTAGGAGCGTGCTTTTCCCCGACCCGTTGCGTCCGATAATTCCAAGCTGGGCTCCATCTTTCAGGCTAAAACTCACGTCTTCGAGCGCGGTAAACGGAAGGGCGAATTTCTCTTTCAAGCTTGGGAAAAAACCGAAAAGCCTGTACAACTGTTTTCTATAAATCCAGAATGTCTTAGTAAGATTCTCAACTTTAACCATATGCTAAACTATAAATAGTCCGGTAATTCCCTACGGATTTTATTAAACAGCCATAACCCCGCCCCTAACGCAAGAAACGACAATATTGCGCCGACTAACCATAAAAGCGAGGACGTTGCCCCTTCAAGACTAAATATACCACGATAAATATCGATATATACAGCCATGGGGTTCAGGTAGTAAAGCATCCTGAATTTTTCCGGCACCAACGTCGAAGGGTAAATAACTGGCGACAAGAAGAAAAATATACCCAAAATTATTGATACAAAGTGTTGCGTATCACGGAACAGGGCGTTGGCGGACGATAGAATCAATCCCATGCCGATTAAAAAAAGGTACTGCAAGATAAACGCCACGGGTATCAACATCCATGAACTTGAAATCTTCACGCCCAAAATAATAATGGCAGTTAAAAAAATGGAAAAACTGACGCACTGTGTCAAAAGCGTGGAAAGATTGATAGATAACACTAATATCAAAGGCGAAGTGGTGGTTTTTTTTAAAATGTTAGCCTGTTCGACAAAGACGGTTGTGGAACGGCTGATTGCCTCCTGGGTACCCAGCCACGGCAACAGTCCGCTAAAAAGCAGGTACGAGTAGTCCCACCAGTTGCCGGATTGCGATGCGGCCGGCGACCTGAATATAACCGAAAAAACTACGGTATAAACGACCATCAAAACAAGCGGGTTAATTATTGACCAGTAAAACCCCAGCATCGACCCGAAGTATTTACCTTCAAAATCCCGTCTGACAAGTTTCAGTAATAAAATAGTGCCTCCCTTAACATGCTGCAGAATATCTTACACGAACGCTTAACAATAATTCACCCTTCCTGTCCGGAGCGATAACGCAGCTTCATCCAAACGGCTAGCCCCTCAGGGCTGTACGACAAAAAAGTTCAACCGGCATTAGGCTCATCACCAACGCCTCCAGATAACACCCGGAAAACGAAAATTTAACGAAAACTACAAGTTAACTTGTTGATTTTCACTATCAAAAATGGTCGGGACGACTGGATTTGAACCAGCGGCCTCTCACACCCCAAGCGAGTGCGCTACCAGACTGCGCCACGTCCCGATTGACCCAATATTACATCACGAACATGAAAAGTAATCAACAAAATGGCCTGACAACTTGAAAGCCGTTTTCCCCTAATTCTATTTATAATTAGGTCGCTGAAAAAATTGAACCTGTCCCGAAAACCTACGCTACTTCTTTAATATTGCTTTTCGGTTTCCAGATATAATATAAAACCTTAAACGGATTAACTGGAGGTAGACGATTTGGAAACCGATGTTGGAGTTATAAACGCGAGGGCGCAACAAAAAAGCGCTTTCATAGAAGACCTCTTTGCCGAGATCGGCAACGTTATTGTCGGCAAGGGCGAAATGCTCGAAAGAATGCTAATCGCCCTCCTTTGCCGCCAACACGTTTTACTGGAAGGCGTGCCGGGCCTAGCAAAAACGATGGCGGTTACGACGCTTGCAAAAACGCTCAAACTGAATTCGGGGCGCATCCAGTTCACGCCCGACCTTTTGCCCGCAGACCTTATCGGCACGCAGATTTACGACGCGAAGTCCGGCGAGTTTCACGTCAAGAAAGGGCCGGTCTTTACCAACATCGTTCTTGCCGACGAAATCAACCGCGCACCCGCAAAGGTTCAAAGCGCATTATTGGAGGCGATGCAGGAAAAGCAGATAACGATAGGCGGGCAGACATTCAAGCTTGACGACCCCTTCATGGTCCTTGCCACGCAAAACCCCATCGAGCAGGAAGGAACGTACCCGTTGCCAGAGGCGCAAATAGACAGGTTCATGATGAAGCTAAAGGTCGATTACCCGGACAAGGACGAGGAACTCGAAATAACGCGCCGAATGTCCAAAAAATTCGATTACGAGCCGAAGCCCGTCGCAGGGATGCGGGAAATACAAGAGGCACGCGAAGTGATCGACGACATTTATGTTGACGAAAAGATATTCCGCTACGTGGTCGATCTTGTTACGGCGTCAAGGAAGCCGCGCGAATACGGGCTGGACATGGCCGACCTCATCGAATACGGCGCCTCGCCGCGCGCATCTATTTATCTTGTCGCGGCCGCCAGGGCGCACGCTTTCCTGCGCCACCGGGGGTACGTTACGCCCGACGACGTAAAGGCCATAGGTACGGACGTTATGCGCCACCGCATACTGCTGACTTACGAGGCGGAAGCCGAGGATATAAAGACCGACGATATCGTCCAAAGGATATTCGACACGGTCCCGGTACCGTAACAGGGCTATGTCCCAGCCGCTCCCCCGCGATTTTTTTAAAAAGATAAGGCAGATCGAGCTTTCATCAACCAAGGTGGTGGAATCGCTCTTTTCGGGCGAGTACCATTCGGTGTTCAAGGGGCTTGGCATGGAATTCGCCGAGGTGCGCCCCTACCAGCCGGGCGACGACGTGCGCACCATCGACTGGAACGTCACCGCGAGGTTCGGCGAGCCGTACATAAAGATTTTCGAGGAAGAGCGCGAGCTTACCGTAATACTGATGGTGGACGCCTCGGCTTCGGGCGATTTCGGCACCAATGCCAAGTTCAAAAGCGAGGCCGCCGCCGAGGTCTGCGCCACGCTGGCGTTCAGCGCAATTAAGAATAACGACAAGGTGGGACTTTCCATTTTTACCGACCGCGTTGAACTTTTCGTCCCTCCCGCTAAAGGGCGCAAGCATGTGCTGAGAATCATACGCGAGATACTCTTCTTCAGGCCGTCCGGCACGGGAACGGATATAAAAAGGGCAATCGAGGAACTCAACCGCACGGTAAAGAAAAGGGCGATAGTCTTCCTCGTTTCGGATTTCGACGACAAGGGGTACGAAAAACCCGTGCGCGTTGCCGCCAAAAAGCACGACCTGATAGCGGTGGAGATTTACGACGAAGCGGAGCGCGTATTGCCGGACGCGGGGCTTATTCAGCTTGCCGATGCGGAAACTGGCGAGGAACTTCTGGTCGATTCGTCGAATGCGTCTTTCCGCCGCCATTTTGAAAACGAGGCGGCTGAAAAAGACAACAAACTGAAAAGGTTCCTGCGCTCGTGCAAGGTGGATCACATAAAGATACGCACGGACAAGTCGTCCGTGGAGCCGCTGGTAAGGTTTTTCAAACAGCGGGAAAAACGCGCGAGTGCGGGAAGATGATTTTCTTTAATGCCATGCCGCGCGTGTCGCCCTTCGACAGGCTCAGGGTGACAAAAAGCTGTCATGTTGAGCTTGTCGAAACACGACAGCTTAACGTCTCTTGCATCCCTCAGGACAAGCAGGACCACCTAAAGGTGACAGACAGGCAGGGTGACAAAAAAGGCGAAAGGAAAACCCATTTAACGTGTGCGGCGGTCTTTATCTTGATTGCATTTCTTCCTTTAAACGCTTTTGCATCCGTGGAAATTTCCGCTTCCGTAAAACCGAAAACCGTTACGATAGGCGACCGTTTCGGTTACGAGATCGTTATCAGAGGAGACGACGCGGCAAAAGAGCCCCCGCTGAGGCTTGATACAAAAGAACCGTTCGAGATACTGGACGCGAAAATACTGAAAATCGAAGGTGGTGAAAAGAAGATCGTCTTTACAATGGCGGCCTTCAAAACGGGGAAGCTGGAACTTCCTGTGTATGAATATGAATGGGTAGATTCGGAAGGGAATCCGAAAACCGCGCACACGCCGATAGTTTTCATCGAAGTGAAATCCGTTCTTCCCGAAAATGAAAGGGAACACAAACCGAAAGATATCGGGGACGTTGCAAAGGCGGAACTCGACTACACCGCCTATGCCGTACCGCTGCTGGTTTTTATTCTTGCGGTGATCGCGGCGGCGGCTCTTATTTATTATTTACGAAAAGGGCGCAAGCCGGTAGATGTGGTCGAGGTAAAGATATCGCCGTTTGACGCGGCAATGGAGCGGCTTGAGAAAGTGAAAAGGGAAAACCTTTACGCCAAGGGGCAGATAAAAGGATATTTCACGCAACTTTCGGACACTGTGCGGATTTACATCGAGGATGAATTTGGTGTTGAGGCAATGGAGCTTACCACTTGGGAACTTTCGCGAAAGTGGCCGAACGCCGTCGGCGGGCATAAGGAGCGCGTCATCTTGCTCCTTGAAACGTGCGACCTGGCGAAATTTTCAAAGAGCGTCCCGTCGCCCGAAGACGCGCACGATGCACTCGGCGCCGCGTTCAGATTTGTAGAGGGAACAAAGAAGGCGGAAGAGGCTTTTGAAGCCGGGGCGGTTATGAAGAACGGTTAATAAAATAAGAAGCTCTACACCATTTGTTCATGTTATCTCGGTACAGGCACGGCCCGCAGGGCGGCGCCTTTTTTTTCCTAAAAAATTCTTCCAAATCCCTTTTTCCTGTCCGTCAAATTAATATAAGATGAAGTTTGCGCTGGAAAAACTGGTAACCGATGGCAAGGCTATCACCTTGATAAATATGGGTGTGGTCGTATCCCTCGCATGGGCGGCGTCCCTTTACGCTAACATTTGGGTATCGGCCCAACTTGCCGAAGTTCCCGAATTCAGGCCGCCACAGATCACAAAGACCGCCCTCCCCCAAAAAAAGGCCGACTATTCGATTATAAGGAAAAGAAACATATTCAATCCTGCCGCCGTGCCCGAAGAGCCGGAAAAGGCGGCCGCGCTGGAAAAGGGCGCGACGGGAAAAGACCTTGAAGGAGAGTTCACGCCGACAGCCCTTAACTTGAAACTCCATGGCACGGTCATAGCGAACAACCCGCAAAACAACGCCGCCGTAATCGAAGACCCGGTGAAAAAGAAACAGACGCTTTACCACCTAAAGGACGAAGTTGCGCCCAAGGCCGTAATCGTCCAAATAGAGCGCTTCCGCGTGCTGATAGACAACGCGGGTAGGTTGGAATCTCTTTCCATGGAACTTGAAGACATGAAAAATAGCTCGCCCGGCAGAATTAAATCAGGCAGAAAAGCGCGCGGCGTTCTGAATTCGGCTTTCAACAACGCCATTCGGAAAATAGGCGACAATCAGGTGATAGTCGACAAGCGTTATCTGGACAGCCAGCTTAAGAACATGAACAAACTTATGGTGGACATTCGCGCCGTGCCGGAAATGAATAAAGACGGCTATATGGAAGGATTCAAGGTTTTTCAGATAAAAAAAGGCAGTATATACGACAGGCTCGGTCTTAAGAACAAGGACGTAATACAGCAAATAAACGGCCAACCACTCGATTCGGCCCAAAAGGGGCTGGATCTTTTCATGGCCCTTAAAAACGAAAGCCGTTTCACCGTAGACCTTATGCGGAACGACAAGAAACAAACGCTCAGTATTGAAGTGCAGTAGAGGGGAGAAAATGAATAAAGCTACGGTAATCCTGTTTTTCATCTTAGCGCTGGCGGTCAGCCCAATGCGCGGCACGGCGGCGCAGGAAGAAAAAGTATCGATGGACTTCGTCAACGTGGACATAGCGGTGGTTGTAAAATACATTTCCGAACTAACCGGAAAAAACTTTATCATTGACGAAAAGGTGCAGGGGAAAGTAACGATAATCTCCCCCAGAAAAGTCGGGAAAAAAGAAGCCTACACGGTCTTTGAATCGATTCTGGAAGTTTATGGGTTCACCGCCATTCCTTCCGGAAATCTAATCAAGATCGTCCCCGTAAACGAAGCGCGCCTAAAGGGCGGGGCGGTGCGGGTGGAAGTTCCGAAATTCGAAAGCCGGCGCGACCGGATGGTAACACAGCTCATACCGCTTAAATACGTCCCCGCCGAAAAGATGGTGGCCGTCCTGAGGCCGCTTATACCCCCAACAAGCTATTTAACGTCATACCAGCCTTCGAACACGATAATCATCGTGGACATGGCGGCAAACCTCTCGCGCTTGATGAAGATCGTGAACAAGCTGGATTTGGAGGGCGTGGAAAAAATGGTCAAGGTACGCCGCCTGAACCACGCATCCGCAAAATCGCTTGCGCCGAAAATTACAAAGGCAATGCAAATAAGGGAGACCGCCCAAAAGGGAAAAAAGGCCGGCGGCAAGCCTTTCAGCGTTATAGCCGAAGAGCGCATTAACGCCCTGATAATAGTCGGAAACGATTATTACATGAAAAATATTGAAGACCTCGTAGACACGCTGGACGTGGAAGCGCCGCCGGGACGCGACGAAGTTAACGTCGTCTACCTTAAAAACGCGGACGCGGCGGATATGGAAAAGGTGCTCAGCCAGCTTGCGGAAACCGACACGATTAAAGGAAAGGGGAAAGACCCCAAAACCGCGGCGAAAAGGAAATCGGACGTAACGGTAACCGCAGACAAGTCCACGAATTCCCTTGTAATCACGGCGTCGCCCGAACAGTTCGCGACCCTTAAAAAGGTGATAGATAAACTCGACATACGCAGAAGGCAGGTATTCGTGGAAGCCCTTATCTTCGAAATCCGCTCGGACAAGACCAGCCAGTTCGGCGTCGAATGGAGAACCACCAGCAACTTCACCGAAGACGGCGTCCAGGGCATAGGTGGCACCAACTTCGGAAACATAAGCAACATGGCTAATAATCCGCTTACGGCGGCAGGCGCTGGACTGGTGCTGGGCGTTGTGGACGGAACCATCAACTACAGGGGTGAGGATTACGTAAATATAGGCGGGCTTATCTCCGCGCTGGCTACTGACGCCGACGCCAACATCCTGTCCACCCCGAACCTTTTGACTACCGACAACAAGGAAGCGGAAATTTTCGTTGGCGAAAACGTCCCCTTCATCACCAGCACTACGGAATCGACCGGAGGCTCCACGATTCAAAACATCGAACGCAAGGACGTCGGCGTTAAGCTAAAGATCACGCCGCAGATAAACGAAGACGATTTTGTAAAACTCGACATCTACCAGGAAATATCGAATATCAGCACAACCCAACTTGACAAAGCCAAAGATATTCAAACTTTTGAAAGATGGGCGCGGACAACGGTAACCGTAAAAGACGGCCAGAACATCATTATCGGCGGCCTTATACAGGACGACAAGGTTGAAGCCGTCTCAAAGGTCCCATTGCTTGGCGACATTCCTATTCTCGGATGGCTCTTCAAAAGTAAAAGCACCAAGACATTCAAGAAAAACCTCTTTATATTCCTTACGCCGCACATCATAAACAACCCGGACGACCTGCAAAAATTAACAGGCGAAAAGAACAGGGAGATGCAGGAGAAATCCGGCGCCGCGCCCGAAGAAACGCCAAAAGAACAGGGTGAAAGTCCGGGCGAAAAACCGGAAATCGGCTTTGGCGATAGTTCGGGCGACGAGGTAGTCTTATTCACTTCGGAAAATGAAGACGCGCGCCTTTTATGGAAACATTAAAAGACCTAAGCCAAAGGCTTAAGCTCCAATACACCGACGAGCTTCCTTCGCCGGAGGAAGCCGCCGAGCTGGTAACCCGCGTGCCTATATCGTTTGCGAAAAAAAGCTCCCTCGTACCCATTAAGATGGAGGGTGGGAAGGTGATGGCGCTTACGTCGCACCCGCTCAACCACCACGCCACGGAAGACCTGGGGCGCATTTTCTCGATGCCCGTAAAACTGACTGTCGGCCCCGAAAGCCTGGTGGAGGAATTCATAAACCTCGCTTACGAAATATCTTCCGGCAACGCCGTGGACATGCTGGGTGAAGTGGACGAAACTTCGCTTGAATCTATCGCGCAGGAACTGAGCGCGCCCGCCGACCTGCTGGACGTGGACGAAGAAGCGCCCATAGTGCGGCTTTTGAATTCGCTCATGCAACAGGCCATCAAGGAAAAAGCCAGCGACATACACATAGAACCTTTCGCGGACTCGATTACCGTGCGCATGAGGGTGGACGGCATTCTTTACTCCATACTCAAACCGCCGCGCAGGATTCACCCGCAGATCGTCAGCCGCGTAAAGATAATGGCGGCGCTCGATATCGCCGAAAAACGCCTGCCGCAGGACGGACGCATCTCGGTAAAGGCGGCGGGAAGGGATATTGATATCCGCGTTTCCACGATACCAACAACGTTCGGTGAGCGCGTCGTCATGAGGCTTTTGGATAAAAGCCGCAACCTCCTCATGCTCGAACAGATCGGCATGCACGCAGACCACCTTGAATCGACCAAAAAGGCGTTGGGCCTCGCCAACGGAATAGTTTTGGTAACGGGTCCCACCGGCAGCGGAAAAACCACCACCCTCTATGCCGTACTCGGCCGGATAAATACTAAGGAAAAAAACGTAATCACGGTGGAAGACCCCGTCGAATACCAGGTAAAGGGCATCGGCCAGATGCAGGTGAACGCGGCCATAGGCCTGACTTTCGCCAGCGGCCTGCGCTCGATCCTGCGCCAGGACCCGGACATAATAATGGTCGGCGAAATACGCGACCAGGAAACAGCCGCCATAGCCGTGCAGGCATCGCTTACGGGGCACCTCGTCTTTTCGACCCTGCATACCAACGACAGCGCAAGCGCGGTAACGCGCCTGGTGGACATCGGAATAGAACCGTTCCTTATCTCCTCATCCCTTTCGGCGGTGTTGGCGCAAAGGCTTGTAAGGGTCTTGTGTCCGCATTGCAAAAAACCGGAAGCTCCGCCCAAAGCCCTGAAAAACGCGGAGGTGGAAAAGATCGCAAGGGATATGCCCCTTGTGCAAACGCCCGCCGAGGTCTTCAAGGCCGCCGGATGCCCCGAATGCATGAACTCCGGTTACAGGGGCCGCACCAGCATCTTTGAATTCCTTGGAGTAAACGACACGATACGTTCGCTAATCGTAAAAGGGGTGGACGCAAACGAAATAAGGCAACGGGCCGTAAACGACGGGATGCGGACTTTAAGGGACGACGGCCTGATAAAGGTCGCACAGGGAATAACGACGCTGGACGAAATCCTTAGGGTAACCGACGAAAACGTGCAGGAGGATATTTCCTGATGCTCTATGCATTTACAGGCATGGACGGCGCCGGAAAGGCGAAAAGCGGCTCCATTGACGCCGCCAGCCCCCGCGAGGCGCGTTCCAAGCTTAAGGCAACGGGCGTTTTTGTAACCGACATACTGCCGGAAAAGCCGGCCGCAAAGAAAAAGGATATCTTCGGCCTCTTCGGAAAACGCGTTCCGCTTAAAGAACTAACTTCCTTCATGCGCCAGATGGCGTCGCTCGTCAAGGCCGGCATTCCCTTAATGGAAACGCTAGATGCGGTTCAAAAGCAAACCGCGTCGCCGTATTTCAAAAAGGTGCTTAACGAAATAATGGACGCCGTCCGCCAGGGCGAACCGCTTGCGGACGCAATGGCCAAAGCGCCGGCCATATTCGATCCCCTGTCCGTGGCGATGGTCCGCGCGGGCGAGGCGGGCGGCCATCTGCCCCAGGTTCTTGGACAGATGGCCGACTACAAGGAAAACACCCTGAAGATGGAAAGCTCCATGAAAAGCGCAATGGTCTATCCGGTGGTGATGACGATCATCGGCGTGGGCGTGATACTTTTCCTCCTAACCTACGTCGTGCCAAAAATCACGATTATCTTCGAAGACCTCGGCCAGGCCCTGCCCTTTTCAACCATGGTACTGATAACCGTAACCGATACGCTGGCTAACTACGGAATCTGGCTCGGCGCCGCGGTCTGCGCCATACTGCTCTTTTTGAACCGCGCCCTTAAAACGCCCAAGGGCAAGGTTTTTATGGACATGCTTTTGTTCCGGCTGTGGATAGTCGGCTCGGTGGTAAAGGCGGCAGTCCTTTCAAGGTGGAGCCACACTACCGCAGTGCTCCTTAAAGCGGGGGTGCCCCTTTTAAGCGCGCTGAAACTCTCCGGCGAAGTGGCTCAAAACTCCCTTTACACGCGCGCCATCGAGGACGCCGCCGTCCTAATAAAGGAGGGCGGAACGATAGCCGCCTCGCTTGAAAAATCCGGCCTTTTCCCCCCCGTGGCGTTGCAGATGATAGCCGCCGGCGAAAAAAGCGGCCAGACTGCCGAACTCCTTACGATAGTCGCCGATGACCAGGCGCGCGAACTTGAAAACCGGCTGGCCGTAATCATGTCCCTTGTGCATCCGGTTTTAATAGTTGTCATGGGCCTTATTGTCGGGTTTATAGTAATGGCGATATTGTTGCCCATATTTGAAATAAGTCAGCTTATTTAATGGAGAACGTCTGATGGAGGAATGTAAATTGAAGACAAACGAAAAGGGTCAGGCCGGATTCACACTGATAGAAATAATGGTCGTTGTAGTGATACTCGCCATTCTGGCGGGGATAGTCATACCGAAAATCGTCAGCCGCCCCGAAGAGGCGCGGCGCACCAAGGCGCTGGTGCAGATAAAGGAAATCGAATCCGCGCTTAACCTTTTCAAAATAGACAACGGCTTTTACCCTTCAACCGACCAGGGCCTTCAGGCCCTTGTTGCCATGCCCGAAACGGGAGAAATGCCGCCGAACTACAAAGACAGCGGATACCTGAAAAAAATTCCGCTCGACCCGTGGAGGAGCGATTATATCTATCTTTCTCCCGGCGAGCACGACGAATTCGACCTGATCTCCTACGGCCCCGATCACGATGAAGGGGGGGAAGGCAAAAACGCCGATGTCAACAACTGGGAAATTGAGTAACATTATCCGGATGCTGAAAAAGCAGCCTGATAAGCAATCCATGGATGGATTGCCCAAATTGCGCAGGGCGAAGCCCAAGCGATTTGAAAGGCTTGGGCGAATTGATTTCGGCCAAGCCGCAGATGAAAAAGTCCCGGACGGACTTTTTCAGCAACTTGTTAGTAAAAACGACGGCTTTACGCTGGTTGAAATCACGGTAGTGATGCTGATCATCGGAATCTTTGCCATCACAACGCTGCCAAGGCTATCCGACCTTGCGGGACTGAGGATAGAAAAGGACGCCCGCAAGCTGGCCCACACGATAACATACCTGTACGCGCAGGCCGCCGCGCACGGCACAATCGTCCGCCTTTACTTCGATCTCGAAACGGGCGAATACTACCCGGCCATCCTCAACCAAAATGACAGGTTCGAGCGGACTTCGTTCGCTGTTTTCTCCGGCGGCAGGCTGGACGACAGAACGCGCATCAAGCGTTTCGAGACCGCTTTCAGCGGAACCTTCACGGGAGATACGGCCTACATTCATTTCATGCCCGAAGGTTTCGCTGAAAAGGCCATAATCACATTAGACGACGGGAAAAGAGAATCCGTTACGCTAATCGTCCAACCGCTAACGGGCAGGGTAAACATAATTAAAGGGCCGTTAAAAAACAACAAAACCGGATTGGCGGCAAAGGCGGCATGAAAAATAACCGAGGATTCACACTGATAGAAATCATCGTAAGCCTTGCGATAATCTCCATCGCGCTCGTAACGCTTATGACGGTTTTCAACAGGACGGTTGCCTCCGCCGCGCGAAGCTCCTCGCTTACGGGCGCCGTAATGATCGCAAAGGAAAAGATAGCGCTGATCGGCTTGAAGCGATCGCCGAAACCGGGAGTTTCCGAATGGAAAGACGACGAGCGCTACCCGCGTTACCGTTACAGGGAAACGATCATCGAAACTTCCTTTTATGACGTCAAGGTGTATATGGTGGAAATCGAGGTGCGGTTCGATGAAAAAGACGCCTTCAAAATCACGAAGTACGTAAAGAAAAGCTGATGGGAATGACGGGAATTAAAAGAACAGTAAATATCCGTAGAGACGTAGCGCCGCTACGCCTTGAGCAAAGCGAAAGGTTCTCGCCACCCCCACAAGCGGGGGCAAGAACCTCTTCGAGGCCTTTAGGTGGTCTCTACAAAACGATACCCGCAAACAACTATGGCTTCACCCTTCCCGAAATACTGATCGCCGTCCTTATTACGGGAATGATATTCACGTACATATTCGGCGTCCTTACAACCAGCCTTTCGACGGGCGATGAGATAAAACACCGCATGGAGATTAACCATATCGGCCGCTATCTTATCGGCAGAATCGCACACGATGTCGGCCACGCCACGCTCATGGGAAAAAGAGAAGACGGTAGCTTCACAGGCCGCTTCGTAGGCCATCACTACAACCGCGACGGCAAATCCAGGGACGAATTTCACTTTACCGCCTTCACCCGTTCGTACATTGGAACGCTGGGGTTTGATAAGCAAATAGACCAGTCGGAAATCGGATACTACTTCCGCACCGACCGCGACTCCGGCGGCTACAGTTACGAAACGCTCGTGCGAAGGGAATCGGACCTTATCGACCCCCCCGTGGACGAGGGAGGCTACGGCCTGGACGTAACGTACATGGTAAGGGAGCTTTCCATAAAGTACCTGTCCGACAATGGCTGGATCGAAGAATGGGATTCTGTTACTACCGACGCCCTTCCGCAGGCCGTATCGGTGGAACTAACACTCGCCGACGGCAAAAAAGAATACTTCTTTTCCTCCATAACAAAAGTAATGGCGGACGAAATATCATGAGAAACGCCATAAATAACGAAGGCGGAGCGGCGCTTTTGGTAACACTCCTTGTCGTTGTGATAATGACCGTAACCGTAACGGAGTTTATGTACGCCACTTGGGTGGAGGCCAGCCTTGCCGCGAATTTCCGCGACGACGCGCGCGCCGTATCGATAGTCGGGTCCGCCGTCACAGCCGCGCGCGAAGTGATAAAGGAATCAACCGGCCCAGAGATGAACGACCTCATAAACTTCTATCCCGAAGTGCCGCTGGTTGTGGAAGACACATATGCGTTCGTGAGGATAGAAGACGAATCGGGCAAACTGGACATGAACCTTCTGGCCGACGACACCTATTCCGAAAAGCGCGTTGAGGTTTTCAGAAGACTCCTTGATAAACTCGGCCTGGACCCCGACATATCAAACGCCGTGGTGGACTGGATAGACTCCGACGGCGAGGTTAACGGCGCAAGTGGCGCGGAGGACGGGTATTACATGTCGCTGGAAAGGCCCTACCCGTGCAAGAACGCAAAACTGGATTCCCTCGAAGAGCTGAAAAGAATACGGGGCGTAACGCCGGCGGTTTTCGCCAAAATCAAATATTTCGTAACTATAAGGTCGGATAAGAAAGTAAACATTAATACCGCCCCCTTCCGGGTCATTTTGGCGCTGCATGAAAACATTACCGAGACCATGGCAAAAGACCTCGTAAACAGGCGCTTTTCAAACCCCTTTGTCCAGACGAGAGATATAAAGACCGTACCCGGCTACGACGACACGATTTACACCTATATAAACGGATTCATTGATACTTCCAGCCGCACCTTCTCCGTTACGGCCAGCGTGGAACTGGGCGAAGTGTCCAGAACGGCCCGCGCCCTCTACGTAAATAGAGGCGGCAAGATGGCTTACTTCGCCATAAAGGGAGGGCTTTCGTGATGGCCGTTTACATCGGGCTTGAAATAATTACCGCGGCTTCCGCCGAGGTTTCAGGCGAGGCTTCCACCGAGGCTTTGGGCGAAAAGACGGCGGGACGATTAAGGGCGGCGGTTCTCCAAAAAAAATGGAACCGGCTGGAACTTCTGGAAACCGCCGACATAGACTTCTCCAGTCTGGATGCCCTTCCCGAAGCGTTGGAAGGGATCGCATCGATGTTTGCCTCGTACCGCGCCGTCTGGACGGTGGGCATTGGGCACGGTGAGTTTTCGTTCCGGCATCTCGATTTCCCGTTCAAAAACACAAGGGCCATAAAAGCCGCGCTGCCGGCGGCGATGGAAGCCGAAATACCATGGTCGGCCGAAGATATAGAAACGTCCCACCTTTTGATTTCGTCGTCCGGGGACGGAGCAAAAGTCCTGGCATGCGCCGTACCCAAGGAACGCATAGACTTCTACCGCAACGCGCTTAAGGAGGCGGGCATAAATGCAAAGATCATAACGCCGTCCTCGGCGGCGCTTCTATCGTTTTACAAAAACGTCATGGACTATTCGGCCAAAGACAAAAAAACCGAAGCGGTAATAGACGTTAACCGGAACCAGATGCAGCTCTGCCTGATCCGCGAGGACGGTTTTACGGACTTCTTTTCGGAAGAGGCGGAACCTACGGCGCTGGAAAGGTTCTTTGCGGCAAACGATGCAAAGCCCGAAAGAATTTTCATCGGAGGGCCCCACGCCGGAAGGCTACCGGAATACGGCGAAGACCTTTCCCAAGACCTTTCATGGAAGGACAAGCTTAAGGAATCGCTTGCCACCGTAGAAAACGCACATGAGCATATCGTCCCCCTTGGCCTGGCGGCGTGCGGTTTTTCGGGGGAAGGCTTGGATTTTTCGCAGACACTGCCTTCCTCGAAAGCGCTGAGGCCGTTGCGTTTTGCCGCCGCCGGCGCGTTGGCATGCCTGTTTTTCTGGACGGGTTCGCTTGCCTACGGCAACGTTGTAAAAGGGAACATCCTCAAAAAGACAAAAAGCGAAATAAAGCGCGCGTTCGATTCGGCCCTTCCCGGCATGCGAATGGTAAAACCCGCCCTGCAACTTAAGCAGGAAATGGAAAAACTTGAACAAAGGCTTCGAAGCACGGGGATGGGGGGCGAAGGCCGGGTTGATTTCCTGTGGGTACTTACGCGGATATCGAAAAACCTGCCGGACGCTATAGAGGTAGAAATGGACGAAATCATCTTCAGCCCGGAAAGCGTTACGCTAAATGGAAAGACCGGCTCGTTCGAATCGGTAAGCGGCATACGCGAAGGGTTGCTCGGCGCCAAACTCTTTAAAAAGGTGGAAATTGCGGATAGCCGCGCCGCCGTGGAGGGCGGCAAGGTATCGTTCAAGATAAGGATGCGGCTGTGATACTGCAATCGGATACAAAAAGGAATATCGCACTTGGAGCGATAGCGGCGCTAGGGGTGGTATGGCTCTTTATGGCGCTGGTCGTAATGCCCCTTGGAGAACGCTCCGATTCGCTGGACAGAAAGATCGGCAAGGGCCGAAAAGACCTTTTAGAGGTAAGCGCCCTTGCGAAAGTTTACATAAAAAAATCGGCCGCCTTGCCGAAATCACTGAAAGGAAAACGCGCCTTGCCCCTCCTGGCGGAAGTGCAGAAAATCGTGGCGAGCCTGAACGCCGATAAATACATAAAGAGAATAGCTCCCCTACCTGCCAAGTCGAAGCGGACAAGGGAAGGGCTTTCGCTTAACATTGCGGACATGCCTTTGGACCTTTTCTTGGACTTCATACAAAGGCTTTACGAATCGCCCTCCGTGATAAACATAATGCGTGCAAACGTTAAAACGGCGTATGGAGACCGCAGTAAAATGACGGCGGAACTTACGCTCTCACCCGCGGTCTAGGACGGGCTGTAAAATGAAAAAAAAGCTGACAAAGGCATTGTCCTACATATTTGTCTTTTCGGCGGCGCTGGCTCTTTTTATTATTACGGGAATCGACGAAGAGGCGGTAAAACGCAGGTTGGAATCGACTGCCATGCAAACGGCAGGCATTGTATTGGAGATAGATACCCTTAACATATCCCTGCCGGCAAATTTCTCAATCGAAGGCGTGAACATAAACCACAAAGACGGAACGACGGTTCATCTCGATAAGTTAAAGGCGCGCTTCCTGTGGAGTTCCCTTTTCACGCTAAGCCCGGCGGTACGCGTTTCGGCCAATAACGGCGGCGGCTATATTCGGGCCGACATCGGCGCGGGAAGGTTCGGCAAAGGGTTGAGATCGATAGAAATAAGCGGTGAAAATTTTCCGATAGGCAAAACGCTGCTGAAAGCGGGCGACTTCCGATTGCCTTTCGACGCAGACATAAATATAAAAAATGGGCGCGTGGAAACCGAAGGCGGCATAGACAAATCGTCCGGCCTTATAGAACTGAGCGTTGATAATTTTACAGCCAAAAAGGGCGTGGGCGGAGCTTCGATTCTGGAAATGGTGAAGCCGGAGTCCGTCTCGTGCGCTATCGAGATAAAAAGCGGGGTACTTTCCACAAAGAACTGCGGCCTTGCCGCGTCGGCGATCAGCGTTAAGGTAATCGTTTCTTCGCGCCTTAATCCAATAATCGAAAAAACACCCCTTACCGGCTCCATCGTCGTAAAACCCATCGACCAGATGCTGAAAAGCCTCTTTATGATGTACGCAAAATACAAAAAGAAGGACGGCTCATACCACTTCCCGCTGAGGGGAACTTTCGGGCGCCCGCGCCTGCCCATTTGAAGTAGCGCAAAAGCCCGCGTTCCGTGTCAACCTGCCTGCTACGCGCAGGGTGGTTCTACTGGAATTTTGTTTATAATGCCTGTATGAGAGGGAAAAGAGATTACTACAAAATTCTCAACGTATCCCAGGGCGCATCAAGAGCCGAAATCCGCAAAGCGTACAAACGGCTGGCCTTTCACTTCCACCCCGACCGCAACACGATAGACGGCGACCTTTTCCTTTTGATACACGAGGCGTACGAAGCCCTGATGAACCTGCCGCCGCCAGGAAAGTGGCGTCCGCAAATACATCCGATCCATTTACAAAGGAAGGGGCAAAGGGTCAGCCATAACCTTGCCTTCGTAAAGGAAAGAATACGGAAACGCAAAAGCGCGGCAAACTTCTATTTGTTCCACGCGCCCAAGATCACGCAGGCAAAACTCCGGTGCATGAGGTGCCTCGGCTACGGCGTGATAGAAAACCGCTTCAAACTCGCCGAACGGTGCCCACTCTGCCTCGGAAGCGGAAGGAATAAGAAAAGCGCATGAAACTAAAAAGGAGTTAAAGGAATGAGCAGGAAAGTCCTGATGATCGACGACGAGTATTATGAGTGGAAAAATGACACCATTACCGGGACCGATCTTCGGAACTTAGGCAATGTACCGGATGGCGCCCAAATATTCCTGGAAGCAGATGGAGAAGAAGATAAAAAAATTGAACCAGACATGACGGTTTCCCTTGTCGGCGGCGGCATTGAACGTTTTTCAACTAAGAAGAAGTAAATAGTAAAAGGGGACGGTTCTATTTTCCTGTATTCGAAAATGTGACTCAGGTTCCCAAATACCCAATAGTCTGTGCGCTAAACTTTTCCGGTTCGATATTAAAAAAATCCGTGTAATCGTTGTCCGGCACAACATTTCCCTCGATCAGCATGTCGATCTGCTCCGCCGTTGCGGGGAAGAACGGAAACTTTTCAAGTATCGAAAAAACCGGCCTTGCAATAGCCCACGGGATATTTACCTTACGCTTCGGCTTTTTGCCCATAGCCGCGCAGATAATATCCAAAAGCTCTTTATAGGCAACCGTATCCGCGCCGCCGAGATGAAAAGTTTTCCCTACACTCTCCGGCTTTTCCAAACAACCCGCGAAGGCCGCCGCAACGTTTTTTACATGCACCGGCTGGAACCGATACTCGCCGCCCTGGTGCTCCCCACCATAAAAGACCGGAATAAAAGGCGCGTTCCTTATTACCCGCGCAATCTCAGTACAGAACTCAGCCCTGCCCTTTGGCGGCTTGCCGAATATCAGCGACGGGCGGAAAATCGTCCAATCCAGCCCGGAACTTTTTACAATCCCCTCCCCCGCATATTTCGTCGTTTGATAGGCCGTTGCACCTGTAGAACTTTCCTTAACCCCGTTCGCGCTCATTTGAATAAACCTCTTAACGCCCACCGCTTTGGCCGCGTCTACTAAATTGCGCGTGGCTTCCACATGCAAACGCTCGAATGTAATTCCGTGCGAGGGAAATTCGCGTATGATTCCGACAAGGTTTATCACGGCGTCGGATGAGTGCATATTGCCGGGCAGCATGTAGGGTCTCAGCGCGTCGCCTATTAGCGCCGAAGCGCTTTCTGGCAATGCGCTTTCGGAAAAATTCAATCCTTGCGGGTTTCTTACAAGGCACTTTACGGAATGCCCTTTTTTTAACAGTTCGCGGATAAGATACGACCCGACGAATCCCGTGCCGCCGGCAAGGAAGATTTTCATTAACCGTTCATACCAATTTGATGTCATTCATAGAGGAAAAAAATAAATATAAGCCTTTAAGCAGTTTAACGTCATACTTCGACAAGCTCAGCATGACAGCCTTTTGTCACCTTGAGCCTGTCGAAAGGCGACAAAAAATGAATTTCAAAACTCGGTATTTGTCGTCCAGTTGGTTTCGGGAATTCGTCTTTTATTTCAACGCACCTATGGCTGACTACGCATACCTAGCCGAAAGCAACATCGAGTACCATCATCACGGTAAAACCTACCATAAGACCCATCGTTGCATGGTCGGTAAATCCTCCGCTCTGCGATTCGGGTATAAGCTCTTCGGCTACGACGAATATCATCGCGCCGGCCGCAAACGACAGCGCGTACGGAAGTATCGGTTGCGCAAATATAACCACCGCCGCGCCTATCACACCGGCAATCGGCTCAACCGTGCCTGAAAGCTGGCCGTACCAAAAGCTCCTCTTTTGCGAAAAGCCCTCACGCCTTAACGGGCCGGAAACGGCCAGGCCTTCGGGGAAGTTCTGTATCCCTATCCCCAGTGCAACGGTCATCGCCCCGGCCACCGTCGCCTCCGGATACCCCGCCGCCGCCGCGCCGAACGCCACGCCCACGGCAAGCCCTTCGGGGATATTGTGAAGCGTTATGGCGAGTATCAAAAGGGTGCTTCGCTGCCACGAGGTCTTAACGCCTTCCGGTTTGGCAAGTCCCGGATGGAGGTGCGGAAGGAACTTGTCGACCACCCTCAAAAAAATCCCGCCCGCCATGAAACCGATTGCCGCCGGAATCCAGCCCGGCGTGCCCATAGCCTCGGAAATCTCGATGGCCGGCGCCAACAACGACCAGAATGAAGCGGCTATCATCACGCCAGCCGCAAAACCCAGCATCGTATCGAGCGTCTTGCGGTCGACGTCGCGCTTTAAGAAAACAATCGCGGCTCCGGCGGCCGTTAAAAACCACGTGAAAAGGGTGGCGAGCAACGCCTGAACAACCGGATGAAGGTCTAAAAAATATTGAAGCATTAAGCTGGTCAATCCTCAAGCGCCGCGCTTATGTCCCTTGAATGCTCCTCTTCCTGTATGAGGATGTCTTCAAGTATGCGCCTGAGGCCGTATTCGCGCAACGATTCGGCTTCGCCTATCCTTTCCTTGTAACTCTCGATTGCGTACCTCTCGCCCTTAAGGTCCTGTTTTAGCATCTCGACGGCATCGGAGGAAACCTCCCTTTTTTCCACATTAACCGTGGGAACGCCGCCAAGAAAATCTATCTGCTCCGCAAGCGAAATGGCGTGCGCAATTTCCTCGTTGGCGTGGACTACCAGTTCTTTCTGGATGTCTGTGTACTTCGGGCCGGTGAGTACCGCCGCGTGCTGAATGTACTGAACCGCCGCCGCGTATTCCCACTCCAAATCCTTATTGAGCTTTTTAATCAGTTCTTCTTTTGAAACAGCCATGTTACCCTCCGTAAATGAAATGAAGCGTTACTGGTTTTTGCTGTACACAAATATAATATTGCATGAGGGGGGAAATTAAAACCGTTTTTAACGCCGCTTATAAGCCCCGCATTTTCCCCTTTATTTCCCTTTTTTCTCTGTTTCCTTCTCCTCTTGCCGCGCCTTTACCCATATCTCTTCCATCTCTTCGAGCGTGGCGTCGGTGATGTCCGTGCCCCTTTGCGCAAGCGTCTTTTCTATGACTTTGAACCGGCGGATCATCTTTTCTATCGATTGCTTTAGCGCGTCGTCAGTATCTATATTCAAAAACCGCCCAAGGTTCACGAGCGAGATCATAAGGTCGCCGATTTCCTCTTTCATATTTTCATGGTCGTCCCGTTTACGCGCATCCATGAGTTCCGCCCATTCCTCTTCGACCTTCTTCCACACGCCCTCGGAATCCGGCCAGTCGAAGCCGACACGCGCGGCCCTTTCCTGTATCCTTTTTGCGCGTATCAGGGTGGGGAGCTTTCTCGGCACGCCGTCCAGAACCGATTCGCGCTTCTTTTCCGAGCTTTTTATTTCTTCCCATTTGCGTAAAACTTCTTCGGCGTCCTTGGCATTTCCGTCGCCGAATACGTGCGGATGGCGGCGTATCATCTTATCGCTAACGGTCACGATCACGTCGTCCAGCGTGAACGAACCCCTCTCCTTGGCAATGCGCGAGTGGAATATCACCTGAAAAAGAACGTCGCCAAGTTCTTCCTTAAGAGCGTCGTCGTCGCCGTCCTCAATGCCCTCTATCACTTCGTAAGCTTCTTCCAGAAGGTACGGCTTCAGCGTTTCGTGCGTCTGTTTTTTGTCCCACGGACAGCCGTCGTCTTCGCGCAAGCGATCCATGATTTTAGCCAGATCGGCTAGTTTTTTGTTCATGCCTTTCATATTACCAGTTACTGCTTAAATTTGACCCGCTGTTGGGTTATAATTTCTACTTCGTGGAAAAATTGATTCTTGAAATCGGCACGGAGGAAATACCCTCTTCCTACGTCCCTCCTGCGGCCGGCGCTCTTGCCGAAATTACCGCAAAGAGGTTCGAAGCCGCCGGTATCTCGCACGGGAAAATATCAACGCTCGCCACGCCCAGAAGGCTTGTCCTGTTCGCAGACGATATGCCGGACACACAGGAAAAACGCACTAAAAAGGTATCCGGCCCGCCGAAAAAAGCGGCGTTCGATAAAGATGGAAAACCGACGAAGGCCGCGCTGGGATTCGCCAAAAAGTTCGGCCTATCTGTCGGCGACCTGAAAACAGAAGACACGCCTAAAGGCGAATACCTCTACCTGACGGTGGAAGAAGGCGGCGGCGAAACGGTGGAGATACTAAAAAAAGTCCTTCCCGAAATCATCACGAACATTCCTTTCCCAAAAGCAATGCGCTGGGGAGCGGGCGAAACGCGGTTCGCACGGCCGATAAGGTCGATCGTTTCCCTTTTTGGGAAAAATGAAATCGTTTTCACTGTTGAAGGGTTGAAATCGGGCGTCCGCGCTTTCGGCCACCGCTTTAGCGGCAAAGCGGAAGCGATACCAGAAGCTATAATAGATTCGCCCGACAACTACGAAAAGATAATGGAAAAAGCCGGGGTGATCGTCAATCCAGGCAGGCGAATAGAAATGATTAACAAGGCCTTCGACGCCATTGAAACCGAACACAACGTGAAAGTAATACGCGACCCCGAACTCGTTGAAACCGTATGCTACCTGACGGAAAAACCGGTGGGGGTAGCAGGAACCTTTTCGGAAAACTACCTCGACCTTCCGCGCGAACTCCTTATAACCGTTATGAAACATCACCAGAAATTCTTTAGCTCGGAAAAGAGCGACGGAAGTTTTTCCAACACCTTCGTAGGAATCAGCAACACCGATTGCGACGACCTTTCGGTGGTTCGCAAGGGCTACGAGCGCGTCCTTGCGGCACGGCTGGCGGACGCCCGGTTCTTCTTCGACGAAGACCGTAAACACACGCCGGAGGATTTCGCCAAAAAACTTTCGGGCATCGTTTACATAAAGGGTCTCGGCACGATAGCCGATAAAACGCGCAGGATAGCGGAAATAGCGGTTAAAACAGCCCAAACCTTGTGCCCCGAAAAAACCGAACAGGTGGAAAAAGCCGCTAATCTTTGCAAATCCGACCTTGCAACGTCGATGGTCTATGAGTTCCCGGAGTTGCAGGGAATCATGGGACGCGAATACGCAAAACACGAAGGCCTTGAAGACGGCGTGGCGGTTGCTATAGAAGAACACTATCTGCCGCGCTTTTCCGGCGACGAACTGCCATCAAGCGAAGTCGCCCGGTGCGTGGCGCTGGCGGACAAAATCGAAACCCTTACCGGGTGCTTCGCGCTGGGCATACAGGCGACCGGCTCGGAAGACCCATTTTCGCTTCGAAGGCACGCGCTGGGAATAATAAGGATACTCCTTTCCTCAACCCCTTCCTCAAACAATGGCCTTTCGCTTACGCAGTTGGTAGAATCGGGACTGGAAGTCTTACCGAACAACCTTAAAGGAGATAAGAAAAAAGTGGAAATCGATCTCCTGAATTTTTTCACTGGGAGGATAAAAAGCGAATTTATGGGACAGGGGATTTCATACGATGTTATTGACGCCGTCCTTGCAACCGGGTTCGGCAACCTGCCCGATACGCTTAACAAATGCGGCGCACTGGCGGAAATGAAAAAACACGATTACAGCCAAAACCTTTCCATAACATTCAAACGCGCCGCGCACATCGTAAAAGGCCACCACTCAGACAACGTGGACGGAAAACTTCTTTTGGAAAATGTGGAAACCGGACTTTACAACTCGCTACTTGAAAGGGAAAAAAATGTCGCGCCGCTTCTGGAAAAAAAGGACTACGCGGGCGCGCTCAAGGAGATAGCCGAAATACGCAAGGAGGTGGATGCGTTTTTCGACGGGGTAATGGTCATGGTGGACGACGAAAATTTAAGGAACAACAGGCTCGGCCTTTTGCAAAGGGTAACGGGGCTTTTCTCTGATTTGGCGGACTTTTCAAAACTCGTTTTCAAGGAGGGCTAGGGCAGTGAGTACCAGGAAACACGTTTACTTTTTCAAGACGGGCAAGGCAGACGGCAAGGCGGACATGAAAAACCTTCTTGGCGGCAAGGGCGCTAACCTCGCCGAAATGTGCAACCTGAAAATACCTGTTCCCGCCGGATTCACGATATCTACCCAAGCATGCGTTTACTACTTCAAGCACAAAAACACGTATCCTGTTGGGCTGAAAAAGGAAATCGACGCCAACATTAAAAAACTGGAAAGGGAAATGGGCCTTGAGTTTGGAAGCAACAACAACCCGTTGCTCCTTTCCGTGCGATCCGGATCACGGGCCTCCATGCCGGGCATGATGGACACCGTTCTTAACCTGGGATTAAACGACTCTACCCTTGCGCCCCTTATCAAACTTACGGGCAATGAGCGCTTCGTTTACGACTCGTACAGGCGCTTTATACAGATGTTTTCCAACGTGGTTCTGGACCTGGACGGCTCTAACTTCGAAGCGGTACTGAAAAAAAAGAAGGCGGTCCTCGGTGCAAAACTCGATACCGATCTAAATGCAAAGGCCCTTAAGGAACTATGCGCGGACTACAAGGCTCTGGTTAGGGAAAAAACCAAAAAGCCCTTCCCGCAGAACCCCAGAGAGCAGCTTGCCATGTCGATAAACGCCGTTTTCGATTCGTGGAACAACTACCGCGCCGTCGAATACCGCAAAATGTACAATATACCGGCGGAATGGGGCACCGCAGTTAACGTGCAGGCCATGGTTTTCGGCAACATGGGCGACAACTCCGGCACGGGCGTGGCCTTTACACGCGACCCCGGCACCGGCCAGAATAAATTCTTCGGTGAGTTTTTGGTGAACGCCCAGGGCGAAGACGTGGTAGCCGGGATACGAACCCCGCTGCCCGTAAGCGGGATGAAAAAGTATTTCCCTAAGGCTTCAGCCGACCTGCTGAAAACCGCCCAGAAGCTCGAAAAGCACTACAGGGATATGCTCGACCTGGAATTCACCATACAGGACAAGAAACTCTATATGTTGCAGGCTAGGGTCGGCAAACGAACTGCCGCCGCCGCCGTAAAGATAGCCGTTGACCTCGTAAACGAAAGAAGAATTAGCAGGAAAACAGCCGTGGAAAGGATAGACCCTGCACAGCTTGACCATCTTTTGCATCCGATGCTCGATCCCAATGCCAAGGTAGAAGTAATAGCCAAAGGTCTGCCGGCTTCGCCGGGCGCCGCAGTCGGCAAGGTGGTATTCACATCCGAAGAGGCGTCCGAAATGGCCGCAAAAGGAGAACCGGTAATCCTCGTCCGCTACGAAACGTCGCCCGAAGACATCAGGGGCATGGCCGATTCCAAGGGAATCCTTACCGTTCACGGCGGCATGACGTCTCACGCGGCGGTCGTGGCGCGCGGCATGGGCACTTGTTGCGTATCAGGTGCGGGAGACGTGAATATATACGAAAAGGACCGCCTGTTAACCATCGGGCGAATTAGCGTTCACGCGGGCGACTGGATGACCCTCGACGGCAGCAACGGCAGGGTGATACTGGGCAAAACGAATCTGGTGTCGCCCGGGCTTTCCGACGATTTTGCAACGTTAATGAAATGGGCGGATACCTTCCGCACCCTAAAGGTGAGGGCAAACGCAGATACGCCCGATGACGCAAAGCTGGCGCGAAAGTTCGGCGCTCAGGGCATCGGACTTTGCCGCACGGAGCATATGTTCTTCGCCGAAAACAGGATACTGGCCGTAAGAGAAATGATCCTGTCGAAAGACAAGAAAACCCGCTCTAAGGCGCTCAAAAAACTATTGCCGATGCAAAGAGATGATTTTAAGGGGATTCTTAAGGCCATGGCCGGCCTTCCCGTTACCATTCGCCTGCTTGACCCGCCACTGCACGAGTTCCTGCCGAAAACTAAAGTGGCCATTGCTGCCGTTGCCGCCGAACTTGGCGAAAACTCCCTGGAGGTAAGGCATCGCATTGAATCGCTAAGCGAAGCCAACCCAATGCTCGGCCATCGCGGATGCCGCCTTGGAATTACGTTTATGGAAATATACGAAATGCAGGTACGGGCCATATACGAAGCGACTGCGGCCCTCCTGAAGCGCGGCATAAAAGTCATGCCGGAAGTAATGATACCTCTTGTCGCCACGCGCAAGGAACTGGAGCTATGCAGGGATATGGCTCTGGAAACCGCTAAAAAGGTGGCAAAGGCCACTAAGATGAAATTGCCGGTATCGATCGGCACCATGATAGAGCTTCCGCGCGCCGCGATGGTGGCGGATAAGATCGCGGAGGTGGCGGACTTCTTCTCGTTCGGCACCAACGACCTAACTCAAACCGCGTTGGGCCTTAGCCGCGACGACAGCGGAACGTTCCTGCCGCATTACGTCGAGTTGGGAATATTTAAAAACGATCCTTTCATCAGCATAGACGAGGAGGGCGTCGGAAAGATAATGGAAATCGGCGTAAAAAAGGGAAGGAAAACGAAAAAGAATTTAAAGCTCGGCATCTGCGGCGAACATGGAGGCGATCCCTCGTCTATAGACCTATGCCACAGGCTTGGCCTCAATTACGTCAGCTGTTCGCCATACAGGTTGCCGATAGCCAGGCTTGCGGCGGCCCACGCGGCCATCAAGCACAACAAAAGAAATGGAAAGCGGTAGAAAGAATTTGAAAATCGATTTATTAAAAGAAAGAAGAGAAGAGATTTTGCGAATAGCCGCAAAATACGGCGCGCACAATATTCGTGTTTTCGGTTCTGTTGCGCGCGGAGAAGCGGACGATAAAAGCGATATTGATTTTCTGGTTGAGATGGAACAAGGCAGAAACCTCCTCGATATGGGAGGGCTTTTGATGGAATTGCGCGAACTTTTAGGCCGTAATGTTGACGTTGCAACAGTCAGTTTTTTAAAACCTCGCATAAGGGATCGTGTAACCAAGGAGGCTGTTCTTCTTTGAGAAACCCGAAAGAACGTTCTTCATAAATTATGAAAATAGAAATAAAATGAAATCCCATTTCATGGAGCGTGCGCTCTCGCTGGCAAAAAAGGCGGCGGGAAACACCAGCCCGAACCCGATGGTGGGAGCGGTGATTATCAAGGCAGGGAAAATAATCGCCGAAGGCTATCATAAAAAGGCCGGCGCCGATCACGCCGAAATAGCGGCGCTTAAAAAGGCCAAAAAAGAAGCGAAGGGAAGCGCCCTCTACGTAACGCTGGAACCCTGCCCCCATACGGGCAAAACGTCCGCCTGCACGAAGGCAATAATATCCGCCGGCGTAAAGACGGTTGTGGTGGCCACAAAGGACCCCAACCCGCTTGTTGCGGGCAAGGGAATCGCGGAACTTAAAAAGGCGGGTATCGCCGTCAAGCAGGGGCTTTTGCAAAAAGAGGCACAAAGGCTCAACGAGGCGTTCAACAAGTTCATCACGCAAAAAACGCCTTTCGTTACCATGAAAGCGGCAGGCAGTCTGGACGGTAAGATAGCCGCTACCAACGGTGATTCGCGCTGGATAACCAACGAGCTTTCGCGCAAAAGGGTGCACGAAATGCGAAACGAAGCGGACGCGGTGATGGTGGGCGTGAATACCGTCATTAAAGACGACCCCCAGCTTAACGTGCGGCCCGTTAAAAAGGGCGTCGGGCAACCGCTTCGCATAGTCGTCGATACAAACCTTAAAACACCCCTTGAAGCCAAAGCGCTGAACAGCGCCGGAGGAAAGGTAATTATAGCCGCGGGCGAAACCCCCTCCCAATCCAAAGTACGGGCGCTGGAGGCAAAAGGCGCAATGGTTCTTAAAATCAAGCAAAGGGGCAGCGAACTTAACCTGAAAGAACTTATGAAGGCCCTCGCCGCGCTGAACGTTGTGTCGGTCCTCATTGAAGGCGGTTCGACACTTTTCACCTCCGCCCTGAGCGAAGGCGTGGTCGACAAAGTCGCCCTTTTCTACGCGCCCATACTCTTGGGCGGCTCTTCCCGCTACTCGATCTTTGAGGGCAAGGGCGTAAAGAAGGTGTCGGAAGCGATCAAAATAAAGAACGCCGCCCTCACCCGATACGGCGAGGATATCCTTGTGGAAGGATACCTGTAGAGCCATGTTCACGGGCATCGTTCAGGCCGAGGGGAGAGCCGATTCGATTTCTTTTTCCGGCGGCGCGGCAAAACTCGTTATCGAGGCGGCAGGAGACGCAGCCGGATTCTGGGACGACTGCGCTATCGGCGACAGCATAGCCATAGACGGGGTGTGCCTGACAATAAAGGAAATGACCGATAAAAAGGCCGCGTTCGATGTATCGGCGGAAACGCTGCAACGCTCCATAATCGGCAAATATAAAACCGGTTCCGCCGGCTCCAAGGTGAACCTCGAAAAAGCCCTAAGGCTTTCGGACCGCCTCGGAGGGCATTTCATGCAGGGCCACGTGGATGGGCTTGGCAAATACATCGGCAAGGAAACGATAGGCGAAAACGTCGAAATGAAGTTCGCAATACCCAAGGAACTGGAACGTTACGTCGTTGAAAAAGGCTCCATAGCGATAAACGGCGTAAGTCTTACCGCATACGGCATCAAGGACGGCGCCATAAGGATAGCCGTCGTTCCCCATACGTTGGAGGTTACAAATCTCTCCGGCCTCAAGCCCGGGTCGCCAGTAAACCTGGAATGTGATATTATAGCTAAATACACGGAAAAGCTGCTCTTATCGTCTAAAGACGATGGGATTAGCGTCGAATTCTTGAATAAAAAAGGATTCATTTAATTTAAACCTCTTTGTAACCGGGGGCACCAAAAACAGATGATATTCAGCAAAGTAACCGAGGCGGCCAAAGACCTTGCAAAAGGCAAGATGGTCATCCTTATGGACGACGAGGACCGCGAAAACGAGGGCGATCTCGTTTGCGCCGCCCAAGAAGTGACGGCGGAAACAATCAACTTCATGGCAAAATTCGGGCGCGGGCTTATATGCCTGGCCCTTACTCCCGATAAGGCAGATTCCCTCGGCCTCGAGCAGATGGCCCCCAAGAACACCTCCCGTTTTTCGACGGCGTTCACGATTTCAATCGAGGCGCGCCACGGAGTGACCACCGGCATATCCGCCGCGGACCGCGCCACGACGGTACTTGCGGCGGTAAATCCCGACGCCAAACCGGAAGACCTCGTTCACCCCGGCCACGTGTTCCCCCTTCGCGCAAAGAAAGGCGGCGTGCTGGTAAGAACGGGGCAGACGGAAGGCTCCGTCGACCTCGCCCGCATAGGGGGGCTGCAGCCTGCCGCAGTCATATGCGAAGTAATGAATGAAGACGGAACGATGGCCCGGCTGGATGATCTGGAAGTTTTTGCAAAAGAACACGGCCTCAAGATTATAACGGTGAAGGATATCATCCATTACCGCATGGGAAGGGAATCGCTGGTGCAACGCGCCGCCGAAGCGAACATGCCGACAGAGTTCGGACTTTTTAAAACCATCGGCTTCGAAAACTCGATAAACGACCAGGTGCATATCGCCCTCGTAATGGGGGACATAAAACCGGAAGACGATACCCTCGTAAGGATGCATTCCCAATGCCTTACGGGAGATGTTTTCCACTCGCGCCGATGCGATTGCGGCGAACAGCTTGAAGCCTCCCTTGCGATGATCGCAAAGGAGGGCAGCGGAATACTTGTATACCTTTACCAGGAAGGCAGGGGCATAGGGCTTATCAACAAATTGAAGGCTTATGAACTGCAGGATCACGGCCACGACACGGTAGAGGCAAACGAAAAGCTGGGGTTCGCCCCGGACTTGCGCGATTACGGCATCGGCGCGCAAATACTCTCAAACCTCGGCGCGGGTAAGATACGCCTTATGACCAACAACCCGAAAAAGATTGTGGGGCTGGAAGGCTACGGACTGAGCATCGTTAAACGCGTTCCTCTGCAGACTAAACCCAAGCGCGACAACCTGCGTTACCTGTCGGTAAAGAAATCGAAGCTGGGACATATGCTTGAACTGAAGACGGAAGGAGACAAGAAACGATGAATACCCCAATAAAAACGATAGAAGGAAAACTTAACGGAAAAGGCAAAAAAATCGGGATAGTCGCCAGCCGTTTTAACGACTTCATTAACGAAAAGCTGATCGGCGGCGCGCGCGACTGCCTGGCGCGCCACGGCGTAAACGACGGCGACATAACGCTTGTAAGGGTTCCGGGCGCGTTCGAGATACCGTTTGCGACAAAAAAGCTTGCCGGAAATAAAAAGCTGGACGCCGTAATATGCGTGGGCACGATCATACGCGGCGACACTAACCATTACGAGCTCCTTTCCGCAGAGGTTACCAAAGGTATATCCCAGATAGCGCTGGACGCGAGCATCCCCGTTGTTTATGGAATAGTGACCGCGGAAACGCTGGAGCAGGCCATCGAACGCGCCGGCAGCAAAGCGGGCAACCGAGGGTGGGACGCCGCCATGTCCGCGCTGGAGATGATCGACCTGAACGCCCAGCTTTAGAGTATTCGTCAGCCTGCGAATGGTAGCGCGGAAAGGAACGCCTGCAACCCCCACAATAGGGATAGAGATTACGTTTGATTAAAAAAACGTTTATGTTTAATATCATGAAGATGGATACAACTGAAATCATAAAAGTACTCAATTCCCTGCCTGAGGATAAACAGGCCGAGGCGCTTGATTACGTCAAATTTCTCAAGTACCAGGCGGCAAAGGAAAGGATTCTTGCCTCTGACAAGGAAGCGCGCCTAACCTTCCAAAACGTGGAGGAGCTTATGGCCGCCATCGAGAATGCGGATTAATGCCGCTCCTTCCTTTATCAGGCAGGCAAGCAAAGTATTAAAACGAAACCCCCGGTTAAAAGAAAAGTTTAAGCAAGCTATCGAGAAGTTGGTTGACGATCCTTTCTCGCCTTCCTTGAAAACCCACAAGCTTAAAGGCGACCTGAGGGAGTTCTGGTCATGCTCGGTGTCCCATGAAATAAGATTGCGGTTCAAGATAATAAAGGGTGCGATTGAGCTTATGGACATCGGCCCGCATGATGAAGTGTATTAATAGAATTAACCGGGCCGGATTCTTTTACGGAAAATAGAACCGTCACCTTTTTTTACCTTTTTTCCCGGTCAACTATTAAGAAAGCAAGTGTTAGCATTTAAGTGTAAAATGTCTTGATTATGTACATCCCAATGGTTACCCGAATTTCACCGATTGAGGCTTTGCAAAATAATCCATCGCCGCCACGATTAAAATGGGCGTAAGGCGCGCGGGCCGCGAGGCGGCCATAAAGATACTCTACGCGGTGGAGTTCGGCGAAAAAACCCAGCAGGATGCCATCGAAGAATACTGGCAGGGACATAAGGGATCGCCAAAAGTGAAAGAGTTCACATCCAAACTTGTAAACGGCGTTTGCGAAAACCGCGAACCGATAGACGAAATGATTAACAACGCCAGCGAAAACTGGCCGGTGAGCCGCATGGGCGAGGTAGACCGCAACATCATGAGGGTCGCGGCTTTCGAGATTACGGAAAGCCCTGAAGTGCCCCCATCCGCCGTCATAAACGAGGCCGTGGAGATGGCCAGGATATACGTAGACAAAGAATCTGCTTTATTTATTAATGGAGTTTTGGGTAAAATTTTAAGCGAAACTGAAATGCTTAAAAAACAACAGTCAGGTGATAAATGAAGATCGCGATATATTCCGACATCCATTCCAATATGGAGGCCTTCAATGCCGTCCTTAAGGACATTCAAAGGCAAAACGTCGGCCAGAAGATATTCCTCGGGGATATAATAGGCTACGGCCCCAATCCCAACGAGTGCATCGAGATAATGAGAGAAAACGCCGATTACATTCTTGCCGGAAACCACGACTGGGCGGCGGTGGACCTGACGGACACGTCGTATTTCAACATATACGCCCGCGCTTCGCTGGAATGGACGGTAAGCGTCCTCACAGATGAAAACAAGGAGTTCCTGAAGGAACAAAAACCCCAGATGGTGCTGGACGGAATTCATATAGCCCATTCCACGCCGCTCAACCCCGAAGAGTGGAATTACATAATGACGTTGCAGGATGCTTCCGACAATTACGATTACGTTGAAAAAGACGTCTGCTTCATCGGGCATTCGCACCAGCCGGTGATTGTGGAAATGGTGGATGCGTCGAACATCATGCCGATACGCGACATTTACAAAACGCTGGAACCGAACAGGAAGTACATTATCAACGTCGGCAGCGTGGGACAGCCGCGCGACTCCAACCCGGATGCATGTTACCTTACGTTCGACACCAAAACAAAGGTTATCGAATACCGCCGCGTTACGTATGATATCAAGAGAGTGCAAAGAAAAATGAAAAAGCAAAAACTCCCGCAATACCTCATAGATAGGCTTGCAAATGGCCGCTAAGGGGACCTCCTTTTCCCTTAAAAGTTTCGAGAAGTCGCTCGATTCCGGCGGACTGAAAAACGTTTACCTGTTTTACGGGCCGGAGGAAGAAAGGCTTTCCCGCGCGGTAAAAGCTATAAAATCGCGCGTCGTCCAGGACGCCGATCCGACCTTCGCGTGGCGTATTTACGACATGGCCGAGACCCCTCTCGGAGACCTGTTGACCGATCTTAAAACCGTCTCCTTTTTCGGGGGGCGGCGCGGCATTATGGCCAAAAACATCGCGACCGAAAGAGGGCGCGCGGGCGCCAAGTGGCTGGACGAGGCCGGACGGGATCACCTGCTGGAATACATGGCAAACCCATCGCCTGACGTGACCCTTATCATCGTTGCCGAAAAAGTAGACGGGCGTTTGAAATTCTGGAAAGATACAAAAAAACACGCCTACTCCATCTCTTTCGAAGTCCAGGAATACGATCAAAAAGCCATAGTCACCGAAAAGCTTAATGAGTCCAGTCTGCGCTTTTCGCCCGACGCCCGGCGATGGATGATCGATAGGTTTTACAACCGCCTTTCGCAAATGGATTCGGAACTTGAAAAACTATCCGTTTACCTGGGCGGCGCAACCACGGCGGAAGTTTCCGACCTGGAGGACTGCATGGGAATGCCGCCGCTGGATTCGATTTTTAAATTAGCTGACGAAATCGCAGGCGGAAACGCAGACGGTTCCCTGCAAGCGCTGAAGTCCTTAAGGATGCAGGGAAAGACCTTCTATGTGGTCCTGCCGATGATCGCGCGGCATTTCCGTATCCTGCTGGCAATCAGGTCGTGCAAGGCGCAAAAGTTTTCGGACGGGGAGACGAGAAAAAAATGCGGCGTTCATCCTTACTTTTACGGGCAGTACGCAAAGCAGGCCGCAAACTTTACGCAGGAGAAGCTGAAAGGCATTATCTGCCATCTTCACCGCATAGACATAAGGATAAGGACAAGCGGAATGAACGACTGGATGCTTCTGGAAGAAGAGCTTATCCCCTACATTTGCGGAGATAAAGCCGCGTAGCCTAAGTTGCGATAGATTATTGACTTTAACTTTACAATGGCAGATTCGCCACGGCGTCGGTTGAAAGGAAGTCCTTAAAACTTTCATCGTCTGGGTTTTCTTTAAAAAGGTAATATCCCGCGCTTGCGATCATGGCGGCGTTGTCGGTGCAGTAAACCGGTTCGGGCCAGACGGCCGTACAACTGTTTTTTTCTGAAGCTTCTTTCATCGACCTTCGCAGGTGAGTGTTGCACGCAACGCCTCCCGCGATGACAATTTCCTTTAAGCCCTGCTGTTGGGCAACCGCCATCGTTCTTTTTACCAGGGTATCGGATACGGTTTTCTGAAAAGACGCGGCGATATCCGCCGTCGAATGGCCGCCTTTAAGTGTGTTCCTTACCGCCGTTTTTAGTCCGCTGAATGAAAAGTGATTCGGCTTGCCCTTTATGTTGGCAATCGGGAATTTGATCGCGTTTTCGTTTCCATCTGTTGCCGTCTTTTCGATTTCCGGCCCGCCGGGAAAGCCGAGCCCAAGCATCTTCGCCACCTTGTCGAACGCCTCTCCCGCCGCGTCGTCCAGGGTACACGAAATTTCATGAATACCTGTCGGCGATTCCACCCTGTAAAGCCCCGTGTGCCCGCCCGAAACCAGAAGGCAGAGGTGCGGATAAACCAACTCGCGGGTGAGTCCCGCCGCAAGCATGTGCCCGTGCAGGTGGTTGACGGCGGCGAAAGGTTTTTGCCGCGCCCACGCCATCGCCTTTCCCGCAGAAAGCCCGACAAGCAACGCCCCCAGAAGACCGGGTCCCCGCGTTGCCGCGAATAGTTCTATATCTTTCAAATCGACCGAGGCGGCCTTAAGCGCTTCTTCGACTACCACGGGCAGGTTTTCAACATGCCGCCGCGACGCAAGCTCCGGCACCACCCCGCCGAAGGGGGCGTGGACATCGTGTTGGGAAGCAATGACGTTTGAAACGACTTTCTTGCCGTCCTCGACAACCGACGCGGCCGTTTCGTCGCACGAACTTTCTATCCCAAGCACAAGCATCAGCGCACCACCTCCGAGACATAGACGAATTTAACGCCCTCCGACTCGAAAACCGGCACAAGCTCTTCAAGCGCCCGTATCGTCGCCGGGTGCGGATGGCCGATGGCTATTGCGTGGCCGTTCTTTTTTGCCTTTGCGATAGTGCGCATCAATGCCTTTTTAATGCTGTTTTCATCGCGCACGTTGTCCAGAAAAATATCACGCCCGGCGGCTTTTATGCCGGTCAGCCGGGCCATTTTAAGCGCGATGCTGTCTGAAGTTGTGTAGCTGTCTATGAAGAATATCCCCGCCTTTTTTATTTCGTCCATTACGACGCGCATCTTGGCTTCGTTTTTCGTAAAGAGCGAGCCCATGTGGTTGTTCATTCCGGAAATGCCGGGAGTGTTTTCAATGTACCGCCTGACCGTTTCGCGTATCTGTTCGTCATTGAACGACATCATCAGCGCGTGCGGGCCGGGATCATTGTTAATGCTGTCTTCGGGTTCCATCGGGAGGTGGAGCATCACCTTGTGCCCCGCCTCGTTAGCTATCCGCGCTATGTCCTTGGAGTGCGGCAAGCCGGGCATGATGGAAAAAGTTATCGGTATATTTAGCTCTATAAATTTATTTACGGGCGCCAAGCGGCGGCCTACGTCGTCTATGATGATGGCGACAACGGGAACTTTTCGGCTTTCCGGCGTTTTATCCGGTTCTTCTTTTTCGCCTTCAGTTTTTTTAACGGGAACGACGGGAAGGATGGGCGTTTGTGCCATGGACTTTGGGGGCTCTTTCTTTTCGGGTGTTTTCTCGGCGGGCGGCTTTTTTTGTTCTTTGGCTTTCTCTTGGTGTTCGAGTTCGGTTATGAACCTATCCATTTCCGTTTCTTCATATGGCTTGTTGTAATATTGGTAAGTGAAATATCCAATGAAAGCCAGAATGATTGCAAGAAAAAGAATTTCGTCGAAACCCGGCAGGAATTTTCTTTTGGACGGTTTTTTGCGCGGCTTTTTTTTCATTGATGCCAAAACAAACGCCCAAAGAGACGCCAAAAGACGCCGTTATGTTTTAAGCGGCTCGGCTCCGAACGCGGCGGCTTTTTACTAACGCCTTTTTCGCGCAGTTTCAGCTTGCCTTTTTCAGTCCGATGGCCTTGAATATCTCCCATGTCTTAAGGACCTCAACGGCGCGCCGCAACTGGTTATCTTTTTCGAGGTCGTATATCTTGCGCCTGCCCGGCAGATCCTTCTCCTTCTTGGAATCCTTTTCGGGTTTTTCGGTTTTTTCCGGCAACCCGTTGAAGTTTCTCATAAGTTCCTTTTCGCGCATGGGCTTGATGTCGTCTTCGTTTTTTTCCTTAGGCTTTTCGAACTCTATCTCAATATCCGGCTTTATTCCGATGCCATGAATCATCTTTCCCGAAGGCGTGTAGTACCTGGCAGTTGTCAGGCTGAGCCCCGCCCCGTCCGAAAGCTGCCGTATGGTCTGCACTGACCCTTTTCCGAAAGACTGCGTGCCCACGACAATGGCCCGATTGAGGTCCTGTAGCGCGCCCGCGACAATCTCCGAGGCGGAAGCAGACCCGGCGTTAATCAGCACCACTATCGGAAAATCGGTGTAGCTTCCCGCACTGTTCGACATGAACTTGCTGTTCTGGTCATCCGTGCGGCCGCGCGTGGAAACGATGACTTTGCCGCCGCTTAGGAAAAGATCGGACATGTCCACGGACTGTTTTAACAATCCTCCGGGGTTGTTTCTCAGGTCGAGCACAAGGCCATTCATCTCCTGCTTCTTGAATTCTCTCATTGCGGCTTTCGCTTCGCGTGTAGTTGCCTGCGAGAAGCTGAGTATCCGCAGGTATCCCATGCCGTTTTCCATCATTTTGTACTTCACGGATTTTATTTTTATCTCGGCGCGGGTTATCGTAACGTCAAAGGGCTTTCCGGCTTCTTCACGATGAATTGTGATGGTTACGTCGGTTCCTATTTTTCCGCGGAGCTTTTTTACGGCATCCATAAGGTTCATGTCCTTTGTGGATATGCCGTTGATTTTTATTATCTTGTCGCCCGCCATCAGCCCGGCCTTTTCGGCAGGCGTGTCGTCAATGGGCGTAACGATGGTTATGAACGAATCACGCACGGTAATTTCTATGCCCAACCCGCCGAACTTGCCTTCTGTTTCCTCCTTCCTGTTCTGGTATGTTTCCTTGTCCATGAAAGAGGAATGGGGATCAAGCGTCCTTAAAAGGCCGTTTATGGCCCCTTTGCTCAGTTCTTCCGGAGACTTCTCCTCCACGTAGTGGCGTTGAATCAGGGAAAGCACCTCGGCGAAGGTGCGCAGATGTTCATAAGAGGTTGCCGCAATAGCCGATCCGCCTTGCGTGTTGGATATTCCTATCCCTACTCCAAAAAATACCGCCGCCAGTACGACGATGGCCAGTTTCTTAAAAGTACCGTTGAATTTTGAGTTATTTTGTTTTCGCATAATCTCATGATTCTAGCATGGCGGAATGAATTTAAAAAGCTACGTATTTAAGTGTTAAAATGCGAATAAAAAAAGGAGGAGAAATGGATTCAGGTTCAGGTTTGCTATTTGAACCGCGTACTTTCGGCAGGACGGGCAGAACGCTTGGCAGGCTAGGCATCGCGGGCGGATTCGGCGCTCCGGCGCAGGCTATCGAGATGGCTTTCGAGCGCGGCTGCAACTATTTCTATCACGGCTCGCTAAGGAGAAGCGGGATGACGCAGGCCATAAAAAACCTTTGCGCCAAGGGCAAACGCGAAGAGCTTTACATAGTCTGCCAGTTATATACCCGCTGGCCGTGGTGGTTCCGCCGGAGCTTTTACAAGTTCCTTACACTTAACGGACTCGATTACGTGGATGCGATTTTGTTGGGCTGGTACAACAACGAACCTAAAAAATCTATCATGGACGCCGCCGCCGAATTTAAGGATAAAAAACTCGCCCGCCACATCCAGCTTTCCGGCCACGAAAGGAAGTCGTTCCCGAAATTTGCAAAGACTGGCCTTTACGACGCCTTCCATATACGCTACAACGCCGTCCACAAAGGGGCCGAAAAGGAAATCTTCCCCGATATGCCCGCAGAAAACCGCCCCGGCATCGTGGCATTCACAGTAACAAGCTGGCAACAGCTATTGAAACCGGGCAAAACACCGCCCGGCGAAAAAACGCCTACGGCGATAGACTGCTACCGCTTCGCGCTGAGCAATCCGAATATCGATATTGCGATCACCGGCGCTGGCAAGGCAGAGCAGATCAAGGAAAACCTGGCGCTTTTGGACAAAGGCCCGATGAGCGAAGAAGAAATGGCGTGGATGCGCCGAGTGGGCGACCACATCCACGGGTAACTTTCGCGCGTATCGAGCGCACTCACACTGCGAGGGAAGAAGACATCGAAAAGGCCGAAAAAGCCTTGCGTGAAGATCCGCTCATCAAGGCGGGAGCCGTTTCGTACGAGATAGACCTGTTCTTCCCGGACGTGGAGATACCTTGATAGAGAAAGCGATTTTAAAAATATTGACCTTAAAACGGCAAAAGGCTAGATTAAGTAACTCATGTTCATTTAAATAAATTCACTTATTGGGAGATTAGCATGGCTATTGAAAATGGAAATATCAGCGACAACAAAACTTTGTCGGACGACATAGTGGCAAAAGTCACCATACTTAAAACCGATGCCCTTACGCTAGACGTTTACTACTTCAATGCGGGCCAAGGCCTCGGCTATCACAGGCATCCTACGGGCGACCAGATGTTCACCGTAATCGGCGGCACAGGCGCCTTCAAGCTGGACGACGGCAACGAAGATACACTCTCCGTAAAAGCGGGCGACACCTTCCTTGCGCCTATGAACGTCTGGCACGACCTCATCGACAGCGGCGACGGCCAGCTTGTAGCCCAGCAGGTTACAAAACAACCGGCCGGAATGGAAAAACGCGGGTAGATTTCTTTATCAACGAGGGGAAAAGGAGGAAGTTATTTTTAAAAGGTTAATACCGATTTTTGTGTTGATTTTAGGCGTTGCTGCCGTTTTCTTTTTGTCCAGAGGTTCGGATGTTTCGGAAGTTAGAGAACCTCAAGGAGATCCGCAGGGGAAAAATAAAAAAGAAACCCTAACCCTTAACGACCTTGGCCGAATTTACGATTTGCACGTCGATCCAAAAAATCCAGGGCAAGTCCACTTGGCCGCAAATGGCGGCCTTGTAATGGCGGGGGTGGATGGAGTAGTGCGGACGATATCATCAATGAAGAACGCCGAGAAGAACGCCGAATTCTTTTCCTTGGCATTTCAACCCAGCCAACCGAAAAGGATTTTAGCCAGCGGGGCGGACGAAAAAAATAAAAGTTTGGGATTAATGTTCTCGGATGATGGCGGCGTTACCTGGCAAAAAACGCTTGGAAATGATATCTATTACGACCTTGAAATAAGCCGTTCACGTTCCGGAACAATATACGGTTTGTACGGTAAAGGTATTGGCGTGAGCACGGACGAAGGCGAGACATGGTCGCAACGCAATGCTCCGCCGGGAAACGTTTTCGACTTGGCTTTATCCCCTTCGCAAGCCGACACTCTATATGCGGCTGGCATGAAAGGACTTTTCATATCGCGCGACGGCGGAGTGAAATGGGAAAAGGCGCATGAAGCCGATCATCCGGCAAGTACCGTATATGTAACGGACGACGGCTTGGTATATGCCTTCATTGTAGGGGTAGGACTTGTGAAGGCGGAAGAGCCGTCTTTATCGTGGACCACAATGGCCCCTGATTTTAAGGACAGGGTACTGATCCGAATTGCCAGCGCCTCGGCCGCAAATCCGGAAGGGTTATTGGCTATCACCGATACAAGTATCGTGCTCTACAGCAAAGATGGCGGAACGTCGTGGGAAAGTTTTGAGGGAAACGACTGGAACACGGCCGAGCACATTGACGACGGCAAAAAGATTTTTGATGAATTTTGCCAGGAATGCCACGGCCCGAACGCTATCGGCGAGCCGATGGAAAATATTGCCGGAACCGACTTTGCGCCCGCCCCGGCCCTCGATAACTCGGCCCATGCATGGCACCACTCGAACCAGGCGATAGTCGAAACCATTCTGGAAGGCTCTCAGCAGGAAGGCAGCCGTATGGTTGCATGGAAAGAAGAACTCTCAAAGACAGACGCGAAAAACGTTTTAACGTATATGAAAAGCCTTTGGAGTTTGCGCAGCCTCGCGTGCCAAGGGAGCCGCCATATGGCGTGTATGCGTTAACTTGAATTCAAAATATATTAGAAAGCCGCTAATAATAATCCGGCTCGTTGCCCCGTTTCCATTTGATGTTGCAACCCATGCTGGGCGTCTGCTTTTCGGACGCCGGCTTTCCAGCTAAAAGCGCGTCCAGGGCTTTCCTTAAATCCCCGCCGGTTACCGGAACGCCGTTGCCGGGACGGCTGCCGTCCATCTGTCCGCGATAGGCCAGTTTCCTTTCGTTGTCGAAAAGGTAGAAGTCGGGCGTACAGGCGGCGCGGTACGCCTTTGCCACCTCCTGCGTTTCGTCGTAGAGGTACGGGAAGGTGTAGCCGGATGTTTTTTTCTCCCGCGCCATGTTTTTCGGGCTGTCCTCGGAATAGTTGTGAGCGTCGTTGGAGTTTATGCACACTACCGCGCATCCCTTCGCCTGGAAGTCGCGCGCAAGTTCGGCCAGCCCTTTACTTACATGCTTGACGTAAGGGCAGTGGTTGCAGATAAAAGCGACAAGAAGCGCGGGTTTATCGGAGAAATCGGAAAGGGAAACGGCCTTGCTCTCCGTATCGGCCAGTTTGAAATCGGGCGCCGGGGTTCCCAGCGCAAGCATCGTTGAAGGGGTAAGCGACATTTTATACCTCCGGCAATTGCGGGCTAAGCACTGTCCAAAACCGCATCTCGCCTAATCCTTTTTGGCGAGAGGGTTCTCAATCCCGTCAGGTAGAATGTATTCCAATCCGTGGGCCGCAAGGAACTCCAAAAGATCCTTTATTTTTTTTCTGTCGTGAAGCAATATTGATTTCCATACGGTATCGTACCCGCCGCCATAGCCAATGACCTTTCCTTCTTCTGTTTCCATCGTGCTAAGCGCCTTTGCCTCCGGCGGCTCCATCATGCCGACCGTTTTCATTATGACTATCTGCAAATGGTCCGACTCCTCCCCGGCGGGCGACACTTTTCCCGGCACGCGTTCTTCATTATGCTCTTCAAGGGTGATTTCGTGATACCCATACCGTTTAAGGATTTCCTTTACCTTGGACTCTATTTCCATCGGCAAGAAGAAGTGCTGGTGTATCATCCTTCCTTGCCGGGAACCGAACGTAACGTCAAAAATATTAATGAGCGCACCGGCAACCTCGTGGGGAAACATATGGCGCACTTTCCCGAATATCGTCCAGCCTTCGGGATAATTCTTAAAGTGCTTTGGCATTTGTCCTCCATTCTTAAAACAAGTTAGCGTATATTATAAAGGATTTTTTTCAGGATAAACATTTGGCAACGAATGCGGCATTACGCAATTACGTCATCCTATCCGGTTCCCTCGCCTTCTCCTTCTCCTACATGCGTTATCGAGGTGTACTTGGCGATCTCGCCGTTTGTAGTCGCAATGTCGCTTAACGAAAGATCGTGGATACGCCTTCGTCCGCATATTCGCGCGAAATCGGCCATCTGGAAGGCGGCAGATTTGAAAAAGTTCGCAAGCTTTTGCGCCGATTTTTCCACGTCCAGCCGCGACCTGTAATAGGGGTCCTGCGTGGCGATGCCGACGGGACAGCGCCCCGTGTGGCACGCGCGGTAATGCTGGCATCCGATGGCCATCAACGATGCCGAAGCGGATGCAACCGCAGTAGCCCCCAAGGCAATTGCCTTGGCGAAATCGGACGGCAATCGGAATCCACCCGTTACAAGGAGATCGATTTTCACTCCCTGCTTTTCGAGGAAGCGGCGCGCCCGGTCGAGCGCGAAAAGAGTCGGCACACAAATGTTGTCCTTAACGTGTTTAGGCGCTGCGCCGGTCGCCCCGCCGCGGCCGTCTATTGTGATGAAATCCGGTTCGCATTCGAGCGCGGCGGCAAGGTCTTCCTCTATTCTTGAAGCGGCGAATTTTATGCCCACGGGCTTTCCGCCGGTAGTCTTCCTTATTTCACTTATTCTTGCGCGCAGATCGGCAATGGAGTTTATATCTGGAAAGCGCGCGGGCGATACGGCGTTTTCCCCCGGCTCCAGGCCGCGCACTTTTGCGATTTCCCCCGTCACCTTGCCTGCCGGCAGCATGCCCCCTTTTCCCGCCTTTGCGGCCTGCCCCATTTTTATTTCAATGGCGTCGGCCTTTTTAATGTTCTCCTCGTTCCAGCCGAAGTAGCCGCTGGCCATCTCGAATATATAGGTATCGGCGTTTTCACGCTCTTCAGGCATCATGCCGCCCTCGCCGGAACAGATCATTGTTCCCGCCATCGCGCTTCCCTTGGCCAACGCTATTTTTGCCTCGCGCGAAAGAGCGCCGAAGCTCATGTGCGATACATATACCGGAAGGGATATCGTCACCGGCTTTTTGGCGTTTTTGCCGATTACGGTGGAAAGTTTCACTTCTTCGCCGTCCATAATGGGAAATGCCGAAACCTGGCGCGGCAGGAAGACGATGCGATCCCAAAGCTTTTCCTGTTTTTCAGTACCCATCGGTTCCGTGTACCCCTTTTCGCCTATCCATCCGTCGGCCATATGGTGGATCATCTCCATGTCCGTTTCCAAAACGTCGCGTCTTCTTCGCCACGGGTCCAGGTAATCGTTTAGGGGCGGCATTTCTTTTTTCACGGGAACATTAATGTAGATTCCGTCTTCAAGCTCGTCTACGCGGTAAGTCTCAAGCCTGTCGTTCGGATCGTAGGGGGATACCCCCGTGCGCAGGTCGAAGTTCCAGCCGTGCAGTCCGCACACTATCTCGCCTTTTTCCCTGTCCAGCCTGCCGTCGCATAGCTGGCCCTGCCTGTGGGGGCATTTGTTCTGTACGGCGAAATATCCATCGGCAAGACGGGCAAGAAGCAGTTTTAGCCCGCCGCACATCACGCACTTTTTCTCGCCCGGTTTTAGTTCGTCCTTTTTGGCGGCTTTGTACGAAGGCATACCGTTTAGATTACACCGAAGATCACTTATCCGGATAGGCTTTCTTATCTCTTTTACGATCGTAGCCCTTTTTCCCCTTTTTGGTGCTGTGGGGCTTTGAGGGTTTGGGTACGGGAACCCTTATGGATATCCGCACCTTTTTGGTTTTAGTCATGGGCGCGGCCTCTTCAGCCTTCCATTGCACTTTTATCTATATCCTCGGCCACTTCCCCTATCTTTTCTGGCAGATCGAACGCGGCAGCATCATCGAACTTTATATTGTTCTTCTTCAAAAGCTTTTTCAGCTTTTCAACCTCACGCGCCTGAATGTCGGATTCGCGTTTGATTATTTTCAGCGCGGCGTATGTCCTGTTGCAGGTCGAAAAATTTTTCATAAGCTTCCTGTTGATTGTCTTCATCAAAAGGAGGTTGAAGCGGGATTCCAGTTCGTGGCAGATTGCGGTAATCGACCAGTCGATTTCAATTATGGTAGCCCCTTTATTGCCGTCCACGTTCACGTCGGCGGTTCTTTCGCACCCTTCGACGATTGACAGCTCCCCGAAGCAGAAGCCTGTCTCATCGTATCTGTTTATGACGGTGGAAATGCCTTCTATTTCCGAAACCACTTCCAACGTTCCCTTAAGGAGCCAGAATACCATCATATCGAACTCGCCCTTCTTGATGATTACTTGTCCCGGCTTGCACTCCTTGCACTCTATATGTGCGATGCCGTCACTGCCGGAAAGGTTGGCCAGAATTGGCCAGAGTTCTTTTTCAAAGACTTCGTCGAAAAACGGAATGAACTTGAATAATTCCGGCTTAATGGGATTCTTCGCGGCAAGCCTATCGCGCTTTTGCGTTTTGAGGAATTCTGCAAGCGTGGTTTCCATTTCTACTCCTACTGGTCTGGTTAAAGGTGGGAAATTGCAACCCGCCACTGATGTGCAATTCTAACTTTTATATACGGAATTTGCCAGTAGCGCCGGAATATTCCCGCAATAAATTGGGCACTAGCAACTTATAAACGGCACAGCCCTCGGCTCGGTAATAAGCATTGCATAAATTAACCGCTCGTAAGTCTTTTTCTTTTTTGGCTTTCTCTGGCACTTCTAGAATTTCTACGGTTTCTTGTTCGCTTAGAGTTTCTCCTTCAATATTAAACGTTTAAGATTTTCAACAATATGTAGGATTTTCAACAATGAAAAAGGCTTAGATTTAAAATTAACTTATAAAAATCAATGTGTTCTTACAGAGCCTTTCAGATGGTACGTTTCGTGTAACGTTATATGATATGGAAAAAAAGAAAAGAAAAGGCAAAAAAGACGAAAGCAGGAAATACAACGAAAATTTGGCAAAGACCATACTCCTTGCACTTCTAAAGTCTGAAGAATTCACCAATGTAATGGAAGAATTCAACTGCCGCAGGAACTGACGGAATTTATATGAAGTCGCGGCGCGGGCAGCCCTCCCCCCCTCTATTCCTCATCCAAGGCGCTGGCCCGCGTCCCGCACTTTTTTACGCCAGCGTCCCTTCGACTGCACTCCCTTCGTACCTCCCTTCGTACCTCAGGACAGGCAGGACAGGCAGAACCACCTAAAGGTGGCAGGCAGACAGGGCAAGCTTCAAGCTCATTGTTACAGGTAAGTAGAGACGTTGCGATGCAACGTCTAAGTTTTAAATAAACCTTCAGATCGGCGGAGTCCTTTGCAAGAGGCTCCGCCGGGGATGAATAGGCCGCCCGACCCCGATTCCCTACATCAAAGATTGAGCTATTTGTTGCAGATATAATCCGTTATCTGATGATATGCCATTTGGTACATCAAGATTTACAGGTGATTCATTGAATAGAGTGGCATAAAAAGTCGCAGCCGCTAAATAACTTCCTAAGAGTTCGGGGTGACTTTGATCAGAGTTCCAAAGCTCGCCAGAATCAAATGGAGCGCTTCCATCATCGACCACGGCTTCCCACGCTGTACCTACTTTTGCCAAAGTTCCACCCGTTGCATCTTTATAAAGGGTATAACCCTCTAATAGAGCGGCAGTATGTCCTGTAAAAGTGCAAACATTTGAGTAATAGCCACAATTTTGGGCGTCGCCATTTTCCCTTCCCCAAGTCACATAATAAATAATTTGAGTTTCCGAATTATTAGCCAAAATTGCATTCACCAAAGTTACAGCGTGAGGAACGCTATTCGTTGTAACAGCTGCAGGCTTCCAGCCGGGGACCTGGCTCTGATTTTGTAAGATCACATAGTCCCATTGTTGCGAATCGATGGCTGTTAAGGTGTTTGCGTCCCCCGCATGGTTTAAAAAACGATAACCACCCGGAGTCGACGAAGTAACCGAAAGGTTATACCCACCCGAACAGGCTAAATCTTTAAGCAGATTTGGTAAGTCGTTTACAGAGGTATAGCTGTTACCGATAAAAAGAACTTTTATTTCTGTTTGGGAATCGCAGCCTCCTGTCGTTGCCGCCGTTATCGTTACCGTATCCGCCGCGCTGTCCAGCGTGCCGTCGTTTACCGTGAGGCTAACCACATATGAACCGTCAACGTCCACTGTAAACGTGGGGTTGAGCGCCGTGGAATCTGAAAGCGCCGCACTGTTTCCGGTGGGCAACGATGTAAACGACCAGCTATAGGTCAAAGTGTCCGTGTCTGCGTCCGAGCTTCCGCTACCGTCCAGCGTTACGGTGGAGCCTGTAGAGACATTCTGGTCAGTCCCGGCATTTGCCACCGGCGCGGAGTTGGTCGTGCCGTCGCCGGTCTCCGTGGTTGTCGTGCCTACTCCGCCGCCGCAGGAAGTGAGTAGAAAAACCGAAATGATAAGGAGGAATCTAATCGGTTGTTTCGCCAGCATCATCAAATTACTTCTCCAAAAAAAAACTGGTGTTGATATTAACCTCGCCCCCGATTTAAAGTCAATGGAGATTCCATAATAAAGAAATATTTTAGGCTCTACTTCTTCAATAACGGAGAAGGCCCGCGCGGCGCTTCCGCGCCCTTTTTGACGCCGCTTCCTTGAGGGGCCGTAAAATAACTGTTAAACTGATTTTGGATGAAAAGAATAGGTTTAAAGGCGAATGACCGCAAGGTACTGGAAAAAGTCGAACGGGTAATCGCCGAAACAGTGGTTCACCGCCGCCCGTTCGAGGTAACACACGGCGTATGGCCGTTCGTTGTCTTCGGTCCTGACAAAAATGGCAACGCCGCCATCCGCGTCGGCAACGCCGAACAGGCCCGCATACATTCCGCACCCGTTTACATCGCCACGCTCGGCGGGCCGCACATACCGGACTCGGAAGGCGTTCCGCTGGAGGAATTGGCAGGAGACGACGTACCGGAAGAGCTGAAGGGAATGATGGTATTCCAAATGAACCCGATGCGCCCACTTTCCATACAGACAAAACGGCAGGGTCCGCCGATCAAGGAGGCCGTCGCCGAAGTCTGCGATTTCTACAGGGGCAACGACACGGCGGTAATAGAAACACCCGATGAATCGTACTGGGCCGTCTCCGTGCTGAAATACCTGGACGAAACAGACAAGTTCTTCCCCGACCCGATTTTATCGGATTTCTACTCACGGCTGGGGAACACCGGCGAGAACCCGTTTACAAGACATTGACGCTTTGAATCCCGATTCAAAGGCTCGCGTCCTCGTGGTGCGGCCGGACCGCATAGGCGACGTCGTTCTATCGACCCCCGTTTTCACCAATATCCGCAGGGCGCGGCCTGAATGGGAAATCACCGCGCTGGTGAGGCCGATGATGGAGGAACTCCTTCAAGGCCATCCCGACATAGACGGCGTAATCACGCTTTCCACCGACGAAAAACCGGGATTTTCCAATACACGGAACCTGGCCGAAAACCTTGGGCCAAAACAATTCGATGCGGCAATTCACCTTTACTCCGATTTCTGGATATCGCTGGCCGTGTGGCGCGCCGGTGTGCCGTTGCGTGTTGGCCCGGCGTCGAAAATCGCGCAGATTTTCTACAACACCAAGGTCGTTCAGCACAGGTCTAAAGGAAACCGCCACGAGGCGGAATACAACCTCGACCTCTTAACGCCGCTGGGCATCGAGCCTGCATGGTATCCTCCTTCGCTTGTAGCCGCTAACGGACTTCCGCATTCAGCGGACGGCGTACTGGATTCCGCAAAAAAAAACGTGGGCGTCTTTCCCTCCATGGGAGGTTCGGCGCGCAACTGGAGTCCTGAAAAGTGGGCGGAGCTGGCAACCTCCCTTTCCGGCGAAGGCGTGAACGTTATACTTATCGGCGGCCCGATGGATAGCGAAGCAGTACGGAAGGTAGAGCGCATGGCAGAAGGTATTTCGCCCGCCAGCCCGGGGGTTTTTATCAGCCAAAACCTGAAGGAACTTACGGGATTTATGAAGGAAATCGATTGCCTTGTAGCGCCCAGCACCGGCCCCCTGCACATCGCATCGGCGGTGGGAACGCCGGCGGTCGGCATCTATTGCCCCATACGCGTGTGCCTGCCTAATCGATGGGGCCCCAAAGGGGAAAAAGACGCGGCTTTCATGCCCGAAGCGCCGCCTTGCGAAAAATGCACGGGCGAAGAGTGCCAACACTTCGACTGCATGGACAAAATCGACCCAAAGCGGATAATAGAGGCGGTAATGAAGCGGGTATAAAATTAGGATGGATATAAAAGGGAGCAAGCGCGAGTGAAAAAGAAAGAGGGGGCGTTCGGCGAATACAAGCGGCTATTGGGTTACCTTAAGCCTTACACCCGCACTTTTATCTTCGCCGCTTTGTGCATGCTGGTTGTTTCAGCCACATCCGGCGGCGCGGCATTGCTTATACAGCCGCTTTTAGACGATATCTTCATAAAACAGGACCGCGCCATGCTGGCGGTAATCCCGTTGGCGATAATAGGCATCTATTTCCTTCGCGGACTGGGACGCTACACGGCGTCCTCGCTGATGCTAAAGATAGGCCAGCAGGCCGTGCGCGACGTGCGAAACGACCTGTACCGACACATACAGACACTCTCGCTTTCCTTCTTCCAGCGGCACACGACGGGCAGGCTCCTATCGCGCATAATAAACGACATACAGCTCCTACAGGAATCGATATCGATAGTCGTTTACGACATCGTCCGCGAAGGTTTTACGGCCATTGTTCTGCTGGGCGTTCTTTTCTACCGCGACGCGAAGCTTGCATCAATCGCCGTAATAGTAATACCCTTTTCGGCCGTACTCATAAGCCGCCTCGGCAGGGCGATGCGCGGGAAGGTTATGAAAACTCAGGAGCGTATGGCAGAGCTTACCTCGCTGATGCTCGAAGCCCTTTCGGGCTATCGCATTGTGCAGGCCTTCGGAATGCAGGAGTACGAGCTGGAACGTTTCAAGAAATCCAACGAAAGTTTTTTCCAGGCAATGCTTAAAGTAATAAAGATCAACCAGATAGCCTCGCCCCTCATGGAGTTCGTGGGCGCCTTCGGAATAGCGGCCATCATCTGGTACGGCGGAATGCAGGTGATCGAAGGCGAAACCACCGTAGGCAACTTTTTTTCGTTCATGGCGGCACTGTTCATGCTCTTTCCCGTTATTTCGAGGCTCAGCCGAGTGTACAACAAGATACAGCAGGCCTCCGCCGCCGCTAGCCGCGTTTTTGAAATAATCGACCTTGAACCCGAAATCTCGAATGCGCAAAACGCAAAACCCGTAAAGAGACTGCACGGCGAAGTGAGGTTCGATAACGTCTGCTTCAGTTACGACACCGAGCCGGTACTTAAAGACATCAACCTTTCGGTCAAGGCGGGTTCGATCATCGCCATTGTCGGCACGAGCGGCGCGGGAAAATCGACGCTTGTCGATTTAATACCGCGATTCTACGATCCGACCCAAGGCCGCATACTGCTCGACGGAACCGACATACGCAACGCCACGCTGGAAACATTGCGCGGGCAGACGGGCATAGTGACGCAGGAGGTTTTCCTTTTTAACGATTCAATCAAAAATAACATCGCCTACGGCAAGGAAGAGACGCCGATGGAAAAGATCGTCGAAGCGGCAAAGGCCGCATATGCCAACGAATTCATATCCGAAATGCCGCAAGGGTACGACAGCATCATAGGCGAAAGGGGCGTAAAGCTGAGCGGCGGCCAGCGGCAGAGGATTTCTATTGCGCGCGCCATCCTTAAAGACCCCGCGATTCTCATCCTCGACGAGGCGACATCCGCGCTTGATACCGAATCCGAAGTTATGGTGCAAAAGGCGCTTACGAACCTGATGAAGGGAAGAACCACGTTTGTAATAGCGCACAGGCTATCGACCATCCTTCACGCGGACAAGATAATCGTGCTCGACAGGGGAAAGATAGTGGAGGAAGGAACTCACCATGAGCTTTTGAGAAAAGGTGGGGTCTACAAAAATGTTTATAACCTTCAATTTGGGGAAAACGGTGTGAGGATTGAAGAGTGAGGGATCAGAATTTCACTTTATTTTTATTGCAATTGGCGCCGTTCATCAGGAATGGTTACGTTGCTCAATAATTTGCCCTATCTCCCGCTCGACATTGGAAAAGATAACCTCTTGGTTAAAATCAGCGCTAACGGTCTGGTGAGCATTTACTTTAAGCGTATGGAGCATGTTTTTATCGGATATCAGTTTTCGTATCGCATCCGTTAGCGATGTCAAGTCGTCAGGTTCGACAATCAACGCGTTCTTTCCAGCAACCGTTAGCTCGCTAATCCCTCCGACATTGGTAGTAATAACCGCGCAAGACATCGCCATTGACTCCAAGAGTGAGTTTGCGATGCTCTCGTAAGTGGGGTATAGGATTGTTGCGTCCTTGTCCGTAAGATATTCGTAAGGATCAACCGTCCCGCCAAAATAAATACGCCCTTCAAGATCACGTTCTTTAACAAGGTTTTTCAAGTAGTCCAATTCGGAACCAAAACCGCCAATATGGTATTCCCAAGGAAGCTCTCGCAGGTTACTAAACGCTTCAATTATTTTGTCCACCTGCTTGCGTTTGCAAAGATTTGCCACCGAAACAAATTTAACGACGCTGTTTTCGGTCATTTTAAACGGTCTGGGTATGGCGGAATTTGGGAACATCCGCATTTTTCCCTGCAAAAATGTTTTAGCGTTAAAGTAATCGTAGAGGTCTCGACATGAAACAAACACGTTGTTGATGAGAAACCTGTATTCTAATTCAATTTTTTTACTGTTTTTCAGATCGGTGCGCAGACCCAGTCTATTTATATGAGCAATGCCCCCCATAAGTTTTGCGGCGACGCCTGCTGTACGTATCTCTTTTGAGATGTTTGTAATTATTGCTTCCGTCTTTTCTTTGCCGAACAGGCGCATGAACCAGAGAATTGTTAAAGGTGAATAGTCGATTCCGAAATTCTTTTGGATGCATCTAACATTTTTTTTTGCACATCTTACGGCCAAGAGATCTCCCCTTCGGCATACCACCGTAACGTTGTGGCCTCTTTTTTTTAAAAACTCGGCAAGTTGAACCATCCATGTCTTAATGCCTCCCCACTTGTTCCGCGACCCATTCACAAAAACGATATTCATTGCCTATAAACCTTTTAAGACCAATTGGCCTCTTGATAGGTTATGACGCAAATAGCAACACGTGCCACGAGTTATCCCTCACCTCAACATAGATGCCAATTAACATTTTTAAATTCTCATTAATGAAAATTACCAGTGATTTTTATAATGCTGTCAATCAGGTATTTCTAACGGTTTTAAGATAAAGAATAATTGCGAAAGGCCATCTTTAAAAAGAGTTTCTTCAATAATATGAAAATGTTGCTTAATTACTTCCCTGACCCGTCTTCTCCCATATCGCCATTTACCCACCTCCCAATAGTGTTGGCCATCAAAAGAATGAGATTTCCAAAAACAAGGGATTCGAATTCCAATAGAACGCTTGTGGATTCGCCTTCTACCCCACCGAAGAGACGCTTGCACGGTTATCACAAGATATGGCAATGATATGACTACGTGGTTGCGTGCGACTTTTGCTAATTCCGACAGGCATTGGGAGAAATATTTAAAGGGAAGATGCTCCAGTACCTGCGCAACCAGAATGATATCTACACTTTTGGGGCGTACAACCATGGAAAGGTCTCGAATATCCCCATGATGTGTAGGGTTTAGAGATTTATCATAATCAAAAGTTTGTACATCGTAGCCGAGTGTACAGAGAAGATTTGTAGTGACTCCTGGCCCAGGTCCGATCTCGAGGATAGAAGAACCTTTACATTTTAGAATACTCTCTAATTGCCAAATATAGCTTTTCAATCGACCAAAGGTCAGATATTTCATGCCGTAGTGATCGTTACTCACTTGCAAGAGTTTAAATCCTTTCCTGAAATGCGAGACAACTTGTCAATGTCATCGCTAAAATCTATTTCGGTATCATTACAATGTATTAAATTGTCAGGATGTAAGGAGTCTGCCATATCCATAGAATTTCTTACCTTACAATTGTTTTCGCATATTTGTTAAATTTAGCCGACATTTCCCATTTGGTTCTATTTTGTCCTCTTTTTGCTAGAAGAATCCTAGCAAGTCCAGCATAAAACATCAATCGAATTTACCTCAAGGTATTTATTCCGGCTTTTTGCCGATACACAGCTAAAATTCTTAGCCAATCCACTTAAAAGCAATCTTTTCCCAAATTCTGGACGCAATCTGCTTCCCACATTCAACCGACAAGGCCAGTATACAAAAGCCGGGTTTCATCGAAGCCGACAAAGTAGCCCCTCCTTCTTGGTGGTGCACTTCCTCATTGAACTTGTGGATTAATATACTCTAAGCATTTCTTATAAACCGTATCAACTTCAATTGCGGCTAAACCTTTTGCAGATAACTTTTGATCTTCAGCGCGCAGTACAGTAAATTTTTCAGACCTTGGGAAAGGGCCGCAATCATTTGGATCTTTACCCGAGAATAAAGCTATAAGGTTATTGCCAACAGCGGCGGCTATGTGCATTGGCCCGGTGTCTGGCGTAACTAACAAATCGACACGTTTTAAAAATGCCTTGTACCGTTGAAAATTGGGTTTAGGCCGTAGAACTTTTACCATTCCGTTACTAAACGATTCTATCATTTCACCATACTTTAACTCATCCGGCATCAAATTAATTACTATTTGCACATCCAGGCTTTTTTCCTGAGAATATTGAATTAGGCGACAAGCCAAATCACCATAATACCTCACTGGCCATAACTTATTTCTTTTATGCTTAAAATATTTAAATATATTGTTTACTCCACTAAAAGTTGGATGAAAAGCTATCAAATATGTATTTTTTGAAACACCTAAGCCTTTTAGATATTCATCAATATCAGTAGTTGCGGCGGCATCTACAGGCAAATGGAGAGGGTAATGCCCAATATCATGGCTAATACTGTTCCGCACAACACCTAATAGGAGCTGGGCAAAATGTTCATGTTTTTCAACATCGCTGCGAGCGTGAACGCTGGCGTTTGTTCCCTCCCACAGGCGGTGGTAGCTTTTATTGCTTTCAAAGCAATAAATATGGTCAAACTTTCCTGCTAATATTTTTTGACTAATCGCCCTCCTGTCTAAGAAAGGTAAAAAACGCTTGCGATCATAAATCCAAAATTCCTTAATCCTAAAACTAAAATCACCTAAGACCCGTTTCCCATCGGGGCTTGTCAAAAAAGTGAAAGATGCACTTGGGTATAAGTCAAGCAATGCCAACAATGCCGGCGTGCACATAACCATATCGCCAGTTCTGCCGACGCGGACTACTAGAATTCTCACTATTAATATTTTCGGTAGGATTTCTCTTCTATAATAGTCGCATTTAGAAGGTGATTTATTTCACGCTTTAACGAACAACGTTTGTCGTTGGATTTATATATATTCCTTGCCACTTCTATGAATGAATTACCAAAATCCTTTTTGCGTTCAAAGTCGCGGATTTCGTCCTCAAGCTCCCAAAGTTTTTCATTAGCACTTTTTAATTCTGGCTTAATGTGCGCGACTTGGCTGAATGATTTAAAGTTTTCTTGTAGCGCCTTGTTTAGTTTTTCAAGTTCAACCTTTATATTCCCCAGCTTCATTTTATCGGGAATGCGCTCTTCTTTTATTTCCAGTATCGTTATCTTATCAAGAAGTTCACCGGGTGATATTTCAACTTTTACAATCATCTAATCCCCATCATAGCTACCGATTTTATCAAAGCCAATAAAATTCAGCAAATCGTTGAATCATGCGGCCACCTTACTATTAACAATTTATGTCAAGCTCCTTCGTCATCCAGCGGTTTTATTTTCACCTCGCGGAAATCGCACGGGTTGCACTTTGTGCCGCACGTAAGCGCCCACCTGCGGAAAATCCTGCTCCATTTGAATTTGAAATCGTTCATCGTTGCGTCGCGTATCGAGCCGCAGGCGTATTCCCCGTCCTGCATATACAGGTGCCGATGGCACGGATAAACCATGTTGTCCGGCCCTATCAGGAACCGGGGCGTAAAACACTTCACGGGTCTTTCGCGTTTATGGTTTTCGGCATGGCTCGCGTCCTCGCATTCACTCATGTATTCGCCGTAATGATCGATGTATTTCGACGGATCGTATTCCATCGGGTAGTCGCGGTTGATGTCGTCCCACGTCTGCGGCCTCATCCGCCCCGTTTCGTCGCGCCCGGTAAAGGGTTGTAGCTTCCACCCGATGTTGGCGGCGTTCAGTTTTTCGGCCGTCTCCGGCGCAAGCTCCTGAGTGTCGGGCGTTGCGCACTGCCCGACCTTCAATCCCGCGCCACGCAACAATCTTATTCTTTCGATATAAATATCCGCGTCCATCCATCCCGGATGGTAGGTGGTATTCCACTTCACGCGACGCCCCCATCTTTTCATCGTTTCAAGAACCTTCGGGAAATCCTCGTACCAGTTGCCGTTCAAATTGGTAGTTACGACGATTTTGCGGTACAGCTTCGCCAGCACGTCCATGAGTTTTTCAAAATCGGGATGCAGTGTGGCCTCGCCGCCCATAACGCTTGCCGAACGCGTTATGCGGTTGCGCCGCAAGAAGGTCAAGAGGGCGTCCACGTCGACCTTATTCGTATTGTTACGCACGTCCAGCGACGACTTCTGCTGTATGCAGTACGAGCAACGGTAGTTGCAGTACAGGTTCGTTACTATCAACAAATAAGGCCTGATGGTTTCTACTCCTTTTTCTCGTCAAGCGCCCAAAAGAAGGTCATCCCGAAAAGCATAATTATGGAAAGGAAAGGTACGGGGTTTCCGTGCGGCAGATATCTGGAAAGGTTGTAGATTAAAACGAAAACCATCATCGCCGCTATCATCGGTTTTGCACGGTACGTCGTGTTTGCCCCGGAATAAAGGTCGCTTATTATTCCCAAAACCGGCGGGAAGAACCACAACAGGTGGTGCGTTTCGCTTATGGGGGTGGCAAGAAGGGCAATAAGGAAATAGAGGTAAAGAACCCTTAATGACGCTTTACCCACTTTGCGGTTTACCGCATACTGAAGGCCGCCTGCCGCCGCAACCGTCAGCAAGGCAATAATTACATACGTGAACCTAAAAGTTACAAGCCTGCTTATCAGGCCGCCAACCGAAAACACGCGCGTCGCTTCGTGCCCGATGCTCATCTGCCCCAGAATAACGCCGTAGTAGGTTTCGTAATATCCCCATACCGCGCCACCCTCCACAATGTACGGAACAAAGAGCGCTAACACCGCCGTGAAAAAGAGCGTCTTAAGAAAAACGGAAAATTCCCGGTTTACCAGAACGAAAATCAGGAAGAATAACGGTGTAAGCTTTATGCTGATTGCGGCCGCTAAAAAAAGCGCGGCCAAGGTTTTTCTTCCTTCTTTCAGGAACACCATAAAGGCCAGCGCACACGACATGACGATAATGTTTATCTGCCCGTTAAGCATGTTGTTCTGAAAAATTCCCAGAAGCGCGATGAAGGTTATGCCGAAAGGCGCCCACCGAAACTCGGCGCCTATCGCCCGAGTTTGCGCCGCCTTAAGCGTTAGAATAAAAAGAGCGAAGCTGATCGCATACCACAGGAAATGCGCCAGCCATATCGGCATATAGTTGAATGGATGAACAACGAACGTCGCAAACAACGGATACAAAAACCCCGCTTCCAAGCCGTAAGGGTTGTTTCCGCTGAAAAAGATATTTGCAGAATTAAGGTAAATGTCCAGATCGTTGCCGCCGGTCCTGAACAGCCCTTTCCTCATGGCCTGTATGCAAAAAACAACGAAAATGACCGCCGTCAGCCTCTTGACCGTTGTTTCGTTAAAATATTTGCCGGCCTTTTCCACAAAAGGGCCAAGCCGCGTTTCCTCTTTTTTAATCAAAAATATATCCCGTTAATCCATTCAAATTATTTTTTATTCTACCCCACCTTCAAGCAGTCCTATCTTCCGTTTAATGCTTTCATTAGCCGGATCAAGTTCAAGGCCCTTCTCGAAAGCATCCATCGCCCGTGCCCTCTCGCCGACCTTGGCGTGGCACGTTCCAATCTGCTCGTAAAGGAAGGCCGAACGATGTTTTTTAAGCGTTTGCTCCGCCTCTTCCCTCCATCCCGGCCGGTTAAGTTGGCACCGCGCCACGATAAGGTTGGAGGCGTGCCCCGCATTCCCCGGTTCCAATCGTACAAGCGCGCCAAGCTGTTTTTCCGCCAGTTCAAATTTCCCGGCGTCTATCGCGTAGGCGGCCAGCTCCGATAGCGCGAGGATAGTCCCCACGCCCTTCGACAGCATTTCAATGTAAACCTTTACGGCCTCTTCCATCATACCTTTCTCGCGGTACCATGCGCCCAGGTTACGCCATGCGGTAACGCTTTCAGGCGATATCCTGAGAGTGCTCTTCCAAAGCGTTTCGCCGTTGCGCCAGTTGCCCGCCTGCACAAAAGACAAAAGCGCCAAAAGCGCAACGACTAAAAAAACCGCCGGTTTCTTAAAACGTTTTGACGTTCCGTAAAAGTGCGCCGCCATCAGCGAAAGCCCAACCGACGGGATGTAAAGGTACCGCTCGGCCATCAGCGTGCCGGTCGGTATAAGATTGGAGTTCGGCAATATTGCCGTGTAAAACCAAAAAACCGCCAGCGCCACAAGCGGAACGCCTTTGCGCACGCGCCACGCTGCGCCAAGCATGGCGGCGTTCAACGCAAGGGCCGCGATGCTGTACGAGCGGATAGATTCCACCGGCTCCAAAGGCGCGACTGGCGAAAGCGGCCAGGGTATCGCCAGCAACCGCCAGTAATAAAGGTAAACGGACTGCATCGTCGACTGTATGGACCAGTAATCCACCGCTTCCGGGGGCCTGCCCACCCTGCCGATAACGGCGGTGCGAAGCGCAATATAAGCGGCAAGAATGATAAAAAAGAGCGCAAAGTTAGCCGCTCTTTCCCGCGTATCTTCTTTTTCCCAAAAAACCGTAATCTCCATGGCCGCCAGTATGAAGGGAAGCGCGGTTACCGTCTCGCTGAAAAAAAGACCGGCGGCAAAAAAGAAAAAGACCAGCCGGAGGTTTTTTGCCGCGCCCCCCATTCGGTACCTTGCGTAGAAATAAACCGCCGCCAGTATGAAGATATCGCCCGGAATATCGAAGACCGACGTAACGAAGATTATCTTTTCGATATGAACCGGATGAAGCGCGAAAACAAGGGCGCCGAAAAGGGCGGCGTTATCGCTTTTTACTAATAGCGCGATCAGCCGGTACACAAAGATGCTCGCTACGATGTGCAGTATCAATCCGAATAAATGGTAAAGGGCGGGATTGAGGCCGAAGGCGGCGTACGACAGCGCGTAAAAAACGGTGCGCATCGGGCGGTACAGTCCGGCCGTCGACTGGGTGAAAAACGAAGGGATATTCGAAAGATTTTTTATCTCGTCGTTGTCCACCAGGAAATATGAGTCGTCCCATACAAAATCGAACCCGGCCGCCCTGCCGAAAACCGCAATCACGCAGGCGGCAATAAGCAAAACGCGCGGCGCAAGCTTCATTGCGGGCGGCTCATGGTTCGGTAGCGATGCATATAATTCAACCTTTCATTTAAGTAACGTTGGAAGGTTATTATATCGCCCCGATGGACAACAAAAAGGGGGGGGGGTGATAAAAAAAATCACCCTGCGCTTGAAGCTTGTCCCTCGCGCAATCGAGGGGAGCGAAGCCGAGGGGGGTAAGAACCATCTGAAGGTGGCGGGAACCTTCGTTGCACTCAGGCCTCTTCGAGGCCTTTGGGCGGTCTCGCCTGTTCTACAGTCGAGCTACCGTAAAGCGGGTGTTATCTCCACAAGCGCTTCGCATCCGCCGATGAAGGGCCATATTTTAACGGCTGTGTGCGGCGGAACTCCTAGCGTTGTAAGGGCGCGGAAAGGGAACTTGAAAAAGTGCGAGGCAAGCGTTCTGGGCGCGCTTTGGGCAAACGTCGTTTCCGCCTGCGTCGTTCCGCAATAGACGGCCTTGGCGTCGAAACCCGGCAGGCATTTTTGAATATTCATATAAAAGTCGACGCCGAGGTCAGAGATGTGGCCGGGGTAAGTGAAGTCCAGCGCCACTCCCATTGCCGCCGCCAGTTTTATCAGCGGTGCGGCGCACGGTGTGCGGAAAAAAATGAAGCTTTTTTTAGACTCCGTTGACGCCACAGACGCCAGCTTTTGCAGATATTCGCGCGGGTCGGTGAGATGCTCCAGTATCGCGCTTGCGATTATCAGATCGAACCGCAAATCGCCGCATTCGTCCAGCGAGGGCAGTTTTTCGCACCCTTCCACCGGTTCGATACTTGAAACGTCTATCAAATACGCCCCGCCTTTTTGTTTTTGTCCGTCGCGCAAGTTTCGCGGCGATTCGAGAATTCTTTTCACCGCCGCGTTTACCTCTACGCCAAGGCTTCCGTCGCCGCCGCCGAAATCGAGCACCTTGGGGTCTTTCACATCCGAGTGTTTCAAGTAAATTCCGGCAATGCGGCTTGCATACGCGCGCGTATCGGAATGCGTTACCGCCTTGCCGCTTTTGCCACCTTGGTACCTGTGGTAATAATCCGAATAATATTTCTCCAGCGCTTCCTGAGTTGGCATCCGTTCGGCGAACGCCGCACCGCAGTTAAGGCACCTGAGCAATACGACGTCCGGATCTCTGTGAATTGTTATGCCTTCGCCGCGAAATTCGCGCGACGCGCAAAAGGGGCACGATTCGAGTTTCGGGCCAATCATCCCTTCATCGAGATGCATCGATTTCTGGTAAGCGCTAAGCGGTATGTGTAAAGGCATCAATAATCCTTTAGCGGGTGGCTCCAGTAATGAAATGTAGCGCCTGGGTCTTTGAACGCGAAACCCAGCCGCGCGTAAAGGTTAAGGACCGACGTATTGTTGTGGTAGATGAGAGCCTCCGCCTTTTCATGCCCCTGTTCCGCCACCCTTTCAAGGACTGACAGCCAGAAAAAATCCGAAAGGCCGCTTATTTCGTACTGCCTTTCGAATGCCGCAAGAATGAGGTCTTCTCCCCTGCGCGCCATGAAGGCTATAGTTTTACCGTCGTATTCCAGAAGATCCACCGAAACCTTTTCGTCGCCTAAAAGGTCTTCCATAAAATAGGCAAGCCGGTTTTTTGAAACGTCTTCGGGACAGTTGGGGTCGAGGTGGAACCTGTCCCACCAGAACGATTCGGTTGCAATCGACTTCACATGGCCGCAAAGTTTTTTGTCTTTAACGTCCAATGCGCCGAGTGCAAGGTCGCCGGCGTTAATTCTCCTTGGCACAAACTTTTCCCTTTTCCCTTTGAACATCCGCAGAACAGGGTTTTTCTTCAAAACCGTATAGGCCGTAAGGACGGCCTCTATGAAGTAGAAACCGCTTTCCGCCAGAACGGGCGATGCCGCCAGGTTTTCCTTCGGCACGCGCGCCTGGACGAATATTTTTTTATATTTTTCAATCCCTGCCGCAATCGATTCCCTTAAAAGCGCGGCGTTCGGATTTTTTATGAGGTCTTCGCTTACCTTAAAACTCTCTACCCCAAGATTCCTTGTTTCCCACGGAATCGGTATAAGACAGCTTTCCTTGCTCATTGTTTGTTCAGGCGCCTTTCCTTGTTTTCTTGAACCTGCCGCCGAAACTTATTGCGCTTATAACGTTAACGCGCACGGGCAGTTTGTACGGGGCAAGTTTCGCGCGGCAATGTTTCCTCACGAGTGATCTTATGGAATCGGCCGAAACCCCTTCTTCAAGCACCACGTCGGCCGCAACGGCGTTTCCCGTCAGGGCGTTCGGCTCGGAGTATACCACGCAGTCCTTTACCTCGCCCATTTCGAGAAGAACCGATTCGACCTCGCTGGGAAGGACCTTTTCGCCGCCCACATTTATCACTTCCGTGTTCCTTCCGACGATCCTCAGGTAGCCGCCTTCTTCGGTTTCCACGAGGTCGCCCGTTTTAAACCACCCGTCTTTCGTAAAACTTTCCATGCTTGCGTTGAGATAACCCAGAATTTGAGTTTTGCTTTTCAACCACAATTCGCCATTAACAATTTTATATTCAAGGTAGGGATCGTCTATTTTCATAAGAGTACTGACAGAAGATTTACTGGTAATCTGAGCTATGCCGGTTTCGCTTGTTCCAAAGGTCTGCAGAAACCTAATTTTTCTAAACTCGCCTTTCAGTTTCTTTAAAAGACTTTCCGGCATTGGTTCCGTACCGTATGTAACAATTCGCAAAGAATCGAGTTTATATTTCTTATGGGTTTCGCTGACTAATATTAAATTAAGAAACGTGGGCGATGTTGGAAGAATTGATATTTTATACTTTTCAATGATTGAGCAAATATAATCCGGGTCCCTATTTTCAGGAATAATTATTGTTAGCCCGCGGGAAATAGAATTAAACAGAGTATTCAGTCCTCCAATATGATCGAACATCAGAAAAACAAGTATTTTTTTACCAGCCTTGACTTTTTTGTCTTTAAATAGCTCCAGTAAATTATCCATGTTGTGCACCATCGCCTTTGGCTTTCCGGTGCTGCCGCTACTGAAAAGTACCAGCCCGGAATGTCCGCCGGACCGGAGTTCTTCAATAAGCGCGTGTTTTTTTTTGAAAACGTTTCTTTTTTCCATCCGAATGGCGCCGTCCTCCGGGACAACTACGACATCGACGAACGATTCTTCCATGCGCGCACTTCTCTCTTCTTCCGTGCCTGCAACTATCGGCACAACGATATTTTTATTCGCCGCAAGCGCAAGAAGAAGCGAAATGGAATCGAACGAGTAATCTGAAACAATCGCCGCCACCGCGCCCTTTTCGATCTTTTTGGAAACTTCCTTAATATATTCCCCGACCCTGCTCCCAAATTCGCGGTACGTGTAAAGACCGCCGCGGCCGTCTATTGCATGGTGATCGCCGAACTCGCGGAACCTGTCTAAAAGCCAGTCCATCGGGCCTAGTCGTTTATGCCGCCAAGGTAAATTATCTGTCCGGTTATGAAGCCGCTCTTTTCGTCTATAAGAAAGTCCACGGCGTTGATAATGTCCTTGAATTCTCCGAACCTTTTAATAGGCTGCATATCGAGAAGCGCGTCCATCTTTTCTTTCGGGACGTTTTTTATGAGGTCGGTCTCTACGGGAGTCGGGCCTATGGCGTTTACGGTAATGTTGAAAGGGGCAAGTTCCCTTGCCGCTACCTGCGTGAAGTTTCCCACGGCGGCCTTGCTGGCGGCGTATATCGCTTCGCCCTCCAGCCTGAGTGGTGTGGCAACCGTTGTGAAGTTCACCACCCTTCCGTATTTGTTTTTGCCCATGATCTTGGCCGCTTCCCTCGTGAAAAGAAACGTGCCCATAAAGTTTGTGTCAAAAATCTTTTTAACGGTCTCGGCGGGCGTTGTGAGTATATGGTTCATGGAGGCCATGCCGGCGTTATTTATAAGCGTATCGATCCTCCCATGCTTTTTGCGTACGTCCCTGATCATCTTTATGACTGCCTTTTCGTCGGCGACGTCCAGTTCGTAGTGACGATAGTTTTCGTGTTCTATCGTTCCGGGCCGCCTGCTGCACCCTGCCACGGTCTTGCCCCCTTCAAGGTAATATTCGGCAAGCTCTTTGCCGATACCCTTGCGCGTTCCCGTGATTACAAAAACTTTGTTCACTGCTAGACGCTTCCGTTAAGAAGCCTTTCAATGTAATCGGCAAGCGTTCGGACGCTTTTGAACGGAGAGTTTCTCTGACTCATGGCCTTTTCGTCGGTAAGGGCGACGTCCTTGCCAAGTTTTTCGGAAACCCTGTCTTCTATGTCCATTAAAAGGGACACCAGACCCATGCTGTCAAGATTTCCGCCTGCCCCGTAAAGCGCCGTATCAAGCGTCGGGCTGGCCAGGTTTTCACTGCCCAACTCCGCGTTTATTTCTCTTACCGCTTCAAAAATGATGGGTTGTATATCTTCGTTCAATTCATGCCATCCTTCTATTTGACAGTATTGTGTTAAAAACCCGTGGGCGTCCGTCCGCTTCCATCATAATATACCGTAAAGGACTTTTTATTGAAGGTTTTTGGAAAAACGTACGGTTTGTTTTGCTTCCGGAAAAATGATAGCATGCCGTCCCGACGACTGGAGTCGCAAGACGGGTATAACTTTTTGATATTATAGGCGGTAATGATCTCAATAATTCTTCCGGCATACAACGAAGAGGGCAACCTGAGACCACTTTACGAGCGCCTTGAAGCCGTTGCGTCGGAAATTAAAGACCACGAGTTAGAGTTCATTTTCGTTGACGACTGCTCTACCGACCGATCGCCGGAAATACTTCAATCCCTTCATGATGGCGATTCACGCGTAAAGGTAATCCGATTTGCCAGGAACAGCGGGGGGCATGCCGCTGTGGCCGCCGGCCTTTCTCATTGCCGGGGAAACGCGGCAATAGGGATGTCCACCGACCTGCAGGATCCGCCGGAAATAATCCCACGCCTTATTGATGAGTGGAAAAAAGGTTACAAGGTCGTATGGGGGGCGCGCGAAAAACGCGAAGGGGAAAAGGTTATGACTAAGTTTTTTTCGCGGCTTTTTTACTTGGCCGTCAACTATTTGACCGATATCAAAGTGCCTTCAAAGGGCGCGGACCTTTTTTTGGCGGACAGGGCGGCAATAGACGCCTTTAATCGGTCGCCTGAAAAACATACGTCGGTATTCCTGCTACTCATATGGCTTGGTTTTTCACAAACGACAATCGAATACGTTAAAAAACCCCGCCATAGCGGAATTTCAAAATGGAGCTTTTCGCAAAAAGTTAAACTTGCCATTGACAGCCTCCTTTCTTTCGGCGGCTTTCCAGGCCAGACAATGATAGTTACGGGCCTTGCGACGGCTGCGGCGGGGCTTCTTATGGCCCTGTTCATGCTGCTTGGCATAGCCGACTCCGATGGATGGCGAATAGTTCTTGCCGCCATCTTGGTAATAGGCGGCCTGCAGATACTTATCCTTGCCCTGCTTGGGGAATACATATGGCGCACATTCGATGAATCCCGAAAAAGACCCAGATACATCATAGAATCCATTCTGGGCTTGGGTGTAGACGATAAAACCATATAGCCGTTCTCTCTCGTTTTACCCTTCAGACCCCTCCGTGATCGTCTTCAAGACGTTCAATGTCGTTTTCGCCTAAGCAACTGAAGGTTTTTGTGAATAATTCCTCCCATCAATAGACTTTCAGATTCCCTAATAAACTTAATGAATTACTAAATATAATTACTGAAATCCTGTAGCAGGCTACTAAAAGAAGGTTTATTTCGTTACAATTTGATCTGGTTGAAATTGTTTATTATGGGTTATAATGCTTTTAATAAGGGGGAAGTGGTTACATGTACTTCTAATCCGTCAACTTATTTAGATGGCCATTTTCCCTAGATTGAAAATGGAAGTAAAGTGGAAAAAACAATAATAAACCCTGACGTCATCTCAAAGGCCATAACCGTTTCTCCGGATATAACCCTTGCCGAGGCAACCGACCTAATGGTCAAAAGCGGAACATCGTGCGTTGTCGCAATCGATGGCGGAAAACCGGCTGGCATTATTACGGAACGCGATGTCGTAAGGTTCCTTTTCCAGGAAATTCCCGTTAGCACGACAAAACTAAGGGAAGCGATGAGTTCGCCGGTCGCCACCGCAAAAAGCGATATAGATATCTATGAGGCGTACCAAATTATTGTAACAAACAAAATCAGGCATATTGTCATTACCGATAAATCCGGCAGCATATCCGGCGTGGTAACCCAGTCCGACATTATAAAAAACCTCGGCCTCGACTTTAGCGAAGTAAGAAAGGTTGCAGTGGTAATGACCAAAGGACTTGTGATGGTTCCCGAGTCCGAACCGGTGCGAAAAGTAATCGCGCTAATGGCAAACAAGGTTATAAGCTGCGCGGTAGTCAGGGTGAACGGAAGGCCGGAAGGGATAATAACGGAACACGACGTTGCCCGCCTATTGAAATCCGACATCGACCTGAACAAAACGCCTGTGGGCGAAGTGATGAGCCGCCCCCTTATGACTGTCGATGCTGATGCGCCCGTCCACGAAGTAACAAGAATAATGGAACAAAAGAAAATACGCAGACTCGTAGTTGTGGATCAGGACGGGAATATTGCGGGGCTGGTAACCCAGTCGGACATCATAAAAGGCATCCTGGAAGGCAAATACATTGAAACCCTTCTGGAGATAATAAAAAGAAAAGATGAAATATTAAAGGAAACGGAAAAAACCCTTATTGAAAAAACGATATTCCTGGACAGCATTTTACATTCGGCAAAAGACACCGCAATCGTAGCGACCGATACCGACATGAAAGTTCTATACTACAACCCCACCGCCGAAAAAATCTTCGACCTCCCCGCAAAAGAAGCAATAGGCCGCAATATTGCGGAGATACACTTCAAGAGAAAAGGCATGTCCCAAAAGTTCAAAAAGGCGTTGGAAGAGGTGGAAAGCAGGGGAGAATACAACGCTATCATGAATCTCGGCAAAGGTGGAAAAGAAAAACTTTTCGGCATGAGAATATCGGCCATAAGAGACACAAGGGACAGAAACCACGAACTGCGCGGATACATGCTTATGGGAAAAGACATCACCGAAAAGAAGCGCAAGGACGAACTTTTAAGCGAAAGCGTGGGAAAGTACTACACACTCTTTGAAAATTCCAAGGACACGGTCTATATTACCTCGGAGAATGGAAGGATAATAGACATAAACCAGGCTGGCGTCGATCTTTTCGGTTATTCCAAGGACAAGCTTTTAGACATCGGCATCATACCTCTTTATAAAAACCCGAATAACCGCGCTGAATTCGTAACATTAATAAAGGAACGAAACTTCGTCAAAGACTATGAAGTAGACCTTGTTAACAGCAAGGGCGAAACGATTCACACCCTGATAACCGCCGTCACCCAAAAAAGCACAATAGACGACACATTACTTTTCCAGGGAATAATCAGGGACATAACGGAGAGCAAGCATGCGGAACTGGCGCTCATAAGGAAAAACCGCGCCCTCAGCACGCTTAGCCAGTGCAATAATAATCTTGTTCACGGCACCACTGAAGAACAGCTCCTTAACGATACCTGCAAAATCATTACGGAAGTAGGCGGCTACCGCATGGCATGGGCAGGTTACGCAATGACGGACGAACAAAAGAGCGTAAAACCGATAGCCCATTCAGGGTTCGAGGACGGCTATCTCAACACTCTCGGCATTACCTGGGAAGATACGAAACGTGGGCATGGTCCCGTTGGCAGATCGATCCGGACGGGCCAACCGGTAATCATTCGCAACATTCAGACCGATCCCGCTTTCAAGCCATGGCGGTCTGAGGCCGGAAAGAGGGGCTACTCTTCTGTAGCGTCGCTGCCGCTTTTTGAAGACAAAAGATGTTTTGGAGCTTTAAACATCTATTCGTCCGAAGAGGATGCGTTCGATAGCGAAGAGATCGGCCTTTTGCGGGAGCTGGCTAATAACCTTTCATTCGGAATACTTGCGCTTCGCGACCGTGCCGAACGAAAACACGCACAGGAAAAGCTGGAAAGATCCCTATCGCTTATACAGGCCGCGCTGGAATCAACCGGCGACGGGATCCTTATAGCCGGTAAAGATGAAAGGGTTATACGTTTCAACAAAACCTTTCTGAAAATGTGGAATATACCGGATTCGCTGGCTTCCCGGAAAGACGGCTGGAAGATAGTGGAGTTCGTTCTTGAACAGCTTAAGAAACCCGATAATTTCTTAAGGAAAATGAAAGAGCTTAGCAGAAAACCGGAAGTTACTGATCTTTATTATATTGAATTCAAGGATGGGAGGACATTTGAACAATACTCCCAGCCGCAGATGATCGGCAAAACTGTCGTGGGAAGGGTCTTCAGCTTCCGAGACATCACCGAACGTAAGCGGCAGGAAGACAAGATATCGTTTATGGCTTTCCACGATCCACTTACCGGGCTGCCTAACAGGCGCACCTTCACCGACCGCCTGGCCCAGGAACTCATCCATGCAAAGAGAAACAAAACAAAGGGCGCCGTTATGTTCATGGACCTCGACCGCTTCAAGGAAGTAAACGACACGATGGGCCACGACGTGGGCGATGTACTCTTGCAGCATGTCGCCATGCGGATACAGAAGTGCCTCCGCGAAGTAGACACCGTTTCGAGAATCGGCGGCGACGAATTTGTTGTTGTGCTTTCAAAAATCAAAGACGAAGAGGATTCCTTATTAGTTGCTAGAAAAATCATCGAAACCGTAAAGGAAACCGTAAAAATCGAAGGCCGTGAAATAAATACCACTGTCAGCATCGGAATAAGCATCTTCCCCACGAACGGCGAGGAATCGGAACTTCTGATAAAAAAGGCCGACGACGCGATGTACACCGTAAAGCGCAAGGGAAGGAACAACGTAAGGCTTTACACCCAAGGCTGACTTACCTATGGATGAACTTGGAAATAAAATTCTCTTAAAGCGCGCCCACTACGCGTAACGCAATTTCACGGAACTTAGAGGCAAGATTCTTGTCGGAAAGCACCACAGGTTCGCCGCTGTCGCACGTCTCGGTTATTCTGGCGTCGATTGGTATTTCACCCAACAGGGGTATGTTGCGCCGCTCGCTTTCGGCTTTTCCGCCCCCGCTTCCGAAAATAGATGACTCTTTGGCGCAGTGGGGACAAACATACGTACTCATGTTCTCGATTATCCCCAACACTTTCGTCTCGGTGCGTTCGAACATGTTTATCGCCTTTACGGCGTCGGCCAGCGCCACGTCCTGCGGCGTCGTAACCACAATCGCGCCGGTTATCGGCACACTCTGCACAAGCGAAAGCTGAACGTCGCCGGTTCCCGGAGGAAGGTCCATTATCAGGTAATCCAGCCCTCCCCACTTCACGTCGTAAAACATCTGCTGTACTATCCTCGCCACCAGCGGACCCCGCCAGATAAGGGGCGCGCCTTCATCGAGCATCAGCCCTAGAGAAATTATCTTAAGGCCGTGTTTTTCCGTGGGTATCAACTTTCCTTCAGGCGTAGCGGTGTGGTTTCCCTTAAGTCCCAGCATCATCGGCATAGAGGGACCGTAAACGTCCAGGTCCAGAAGGCCGACTTTGTAGCCTTCCAAGGAAAGCGCAACGGCAAGGTTTACGCTTGTTGTCGATTTGCCCACGCCCCCTTTGCCGCTTGCCACGGGAATGATGTTTTTAACTCCTTCGATTTTCTTTTTGGGCGGTATTGACGGTGAAGCGGGCCTGCCCCCAGGCTGCTGCCCGCCGGCCTGTTGAGACGGCCCCGTTTGGGATGAAGGCGGGAATTGAACCTGTACCTTTACGCCAAGCGGCGAAATTGCGGCGGTTATCCCGTCCGTAAGGCTTGCCTTTACGTCCTCGGAAGAAACGTATTTCATCGTGACGGCCACAACGCCTCCCTCCAGAGCGATCTCCTCCACCATACCGAGAGTAACAATGTCCTTATCGAACCCCGGATACTTTACGCCGGAAAGGGCCTTTTGGATTTTTTCCTGCATGTGCGGCGGGGGCTTCTAGCCTATGGCCTCGACGGCCTTCACTTCGGGTACTTTTTCCATAATGGTGCGCTCTATCCCCTGCTTTAGCGTAACCGTCGCGCTGGGGCATCCTGAACATGCGCCCTGAAGCTTTACAAGGACGACGCCTTCGTCACTTACGTCCACAAGCTCCACGTCGCCGCCGTCGTTTTGCAACATTGGGCGTATCTCACCCAGCGCTTTTTCAACTTCTTCTTTAACGCTCATTTTATCCTCCAAAATCTGTTAAATTTTTTATCAGGCTGCCGAATAAGCAATCTGTTATTATGAACCGGTTTCAGGATATTTCAATGCCGGAATTTAATATATGACTTTTATCAGAGGGAAACAGGGGCTTGTATCGGTTCTTCTTCCCGTAAAAAACGGCGGGGATCACTTGACGGATGCGCTGGAATCGCTCCTAACCCAGACGTATGAAAACTTTGAGGTCGTTGCCGTAGACCACCGGTCAACAGATTCCACGCCGGAAATCCTTTCCGAATTTGCGCAAAAAAACCGCAGGCTGAAGGTTCATCGATTCGACGGCAAGAGTTTCGTCGATTGCCTCAACTTCGGCCTTTCATTATGCCAAGGCGAGTTCATAGCGCGCGCGGACGCGGACGACATATGCCGCAATGATCGGTTTAAGCTCCAAACCGCCTTTCTCGACAATAACCCCGATGTCGGCATAGTCGGGTCCAAAGTGAAAATTTTTCGGGAAGACGGGGTAATGGAAGGTTACCGCAGGTACGAGGAATGGGTAAACTCCCTTTTGTCGCCCGAAGAGATCGAGCGCGAAATCTTCGTCGAAAGCCCCCTCCCCCACCCGTCTGTGATGATGAGGAAAAGCGTCGTCGAAAAACTCGGCGGTTACGAAGACAACGGATGGGCGGAGGACTACGACCTGTGGCTACGCGCAAAGTTTGCCGGTATCCGTATGGCGAAGGCGCCGGAATTTTTGCTTGAGTGGCGCGATCACTCCGAGCGCATGTCGCGCAACGAAAAGAGATATTCCCGCAAAAGCTTCCACATGGCCAGGGCTTACTATCTTGCCAAGCTTGCAAAGACGGCGGGAGACAAGAAGATAGTTATACAAGGCGCGGGAACCACCGGAAGGACTATCGGCAAATACCTTAAAAAATACGGCGCAGAGTTAAAAGCCTATTTCGATATTAATCCGCGCAAAATAGGCGGCACAAAATTGGGCCTGCCGGTACACTCGCCCGAAGAGCTGCGTGCATTTACCGATCACATGCTGATATCCGCCGTCTCCTCGTGGGACGCGAGGGACGAGATAAGGCGTCTTGCGCGAAACGCCGGATTCACCGAGGGAGTCGATTTCTTTTGCGCATCGTGATATAAAGGTAAGAAACCATACTACCAAGTTTTATTAACCGTTCACGCTATTAGCAGGCTGCTGTAAAAGCAGCCTGATAAGCAATCCATGGATGGATTGCCCAAATTGCGCAGGGCGAAGGCCAAGCGATTTGAAAGGCTTGGACGAATTTATTTCGGCCAAGCCGTGGCTGAAAAAGTCCCGGACGGACTTTTTCGGCTACTTGTTAGAAAGAAGGCGGAATGAAATATCTGATTATCGGTAACGGCGTTGCTGGCACCACGGCCGCACAAGCTATAAGGCATGCCGACCCGGCAGGCGAAATAACGATAATCACGGAAGAACCCCATCCCTTTTACAGCCGTATAAGATTGATTCATTTCCTGGACGGCAGCTTGCCTAAAGAAAAACTCCAACTGAAAAAGGACGAATGGTACAAGGACAACAAAATAAATCTGCGCCTGAATACAAAGGCGGAAACAATCGACGCCGCCGGAAAAACGGTTAGTACATCGGGCGGCGAATCGATAGCTTTCGACCGCCTGCTCCTTGCAACGGGCGGCGTACCCTTCGTGCCGCCGATAGCGGGCGTCAATAAAAAAGGCGTCTTTACGCTAAGGACGCTTGACGACGCGCTGGCGATAATCGATTACGCCAAAAGCCACAGCCGCATCGTTGTAATTGGCGGCGGTCTTTTGGGCCTGGAGGCGGCCAACAGTTTAGTCAAAGCGGGAAACAGCGTATCGGTGACCGAATATTTCAGGCGCCTCCTCCCCCGGCAGATGGACGAGGCGGGAAGCATGATACTTCAATCGCAATTAAAAAAAATGGGATTCACCTTCCACCTCGGCGCACAATCGAAAGAAATACTCGGCGGCAAAAAGTTCGGCGGCGGAAAGGTGGAAGGGCTTTTGCTTAAAAACGGCAGTCGGATAGATTGCGACATGATACTTATCTCCGCCGGCATTCGCCCGGATATGACCCTCGCCGAAGACCTCGGTATGAAAACCGCCATGGGACTTCCGGTTAACGACAAAATGGAAACGGAAATGAAAGGCATCTACGCCGCGGGCGACCTTATAGAACACCGTGGCAGATGCTACGGCATCTGGCCCGCCGCCGAACGGCAGGGCAGGATCGCCGGAACAAACATGGCGTCAGGCAACGAACTTTACGAAGGCCACACCATGCAGACGATGCTCAAAGTCGCCGGCATCGACCTCTTTTCCGCAGGCGAAATCGACCACGAAGGAAAATACGAATCAATCGTCCTTAAAGACGACGACCAGTTCATTTATAAAAAACTCGTTTTAAACGACGACGTGATAATCGGCGCAATCCTTTACGGCGAAACGAAACAGAAAATGAAAATCCTCAAAGCGATTCAAAACCGCACAAACATATCCGAAATAAAAAAAGAACTCGAAGACTGGAACTTCCCTGCGTAATTCTCCCCCGCCGGAGTCTCGCGCGACAGCTTTTTGTCACCCTGAGCCTGTCGAAGGGCGACAAGGGGAATACGGCGGAGTCCTTTGCAAGAGACTCCGCCGGGGGATTTTTTAGTACCTCAGGCGCCCCCGCCTGAGTTTTTCCTCTCGTCTGCGCATGGTAGGTGCATGCGTCCCGCTTGCACCACAGGCGTGACGCCTGTGGCTACCGTAGGCGGGTGAAAACATCCAACGCCTGCTTATGTTCCGCGACGTCGTGTACACGGATGATCGCCGCGCCGTTTGCCAACGCCCACAGATGAACGGCGATGCTTCCGCCCAGCCTGTCCGTTACCGCCGCCCCGGTAATCATGCCGATCATCGATTTGCGCGACGCGCCCACCATAACCGGAAACCCCAACACGCATAGGCGATCAAGATTTTTCAATAGCTCCAGATTATGCCGCAATGTCTTTCCGAACCCGATGCCGGGATCGACGATAATTTTCTCCACGCCGTTTTTCTTAAGAACATCGCACCGCTTTTTTAAAAAACTCGCGACCTCGCCTACAACACCAAGAACGTTTTTGTATCGCGGTTTCTTTTGCATCGTCTGCGGCGTTCCCTTCATGTGCATCACGATGACAGGCTTTTTGCACAGCGCGGCAACTTCGACCATTCCCGGATCGGTAAATCCGCCGATGTCGTTTATCGCATCCGCGCCCGCCTCCACCGCCCTGCGCGCGACTTCGGGCTTTACCGTATCAATAGATATTGGAATTTTCGATTTCCTGCGCACGGTCTCTATAACCGGAATAATGCGCTTGAGTTCTTCTTTCAACGAAACGGGCGCAGACCCCGGACGCGACGATTCGCCGCCGATGTCGATAATGTCCGCGCCTTCTTCTTCCATTTGAAACGCGCGCCTTACCGCGTCCGCCTTCTTGAACGCTATCCCGCCGTCGCTGAACGAATCGGGCGTTACATTAAGGATG
>SDBV01000158.1_pt1 | contig 87099 bp, 71 predicted proteins | sample 2277081 | NCBI WGS metagenome assembly SDBV01 (sample SAMN10402039, study PRJNA504765) | marine sediment metagenome | isolation source: marine sediment core GS10_PC15, 223 cmbsf | place: Arctic Ocean: Southern Knipovich Ridge | collected 2010
GATGCCTTTGGATAGCGTAATAAAAAATGAACATTATGCGGCCGTGAGCCGCGAACCAGAACGGCCGGAAACAATCCAGCATAGCGGAGCAAGTGATGATGCCTTTGGATAGCGTAATAAAAACGAACTTCGATCAGCAGCAATTGATCGAGGCAAACGAGCAGTTGAAACTCAGCAGTCCAGCAGAGCGCATTCTCTGGGCCAGGGAGATTTTTGGTGACTCGCTGATCCTCTCCACCAGTTTCGGTACGAATTCGGCGGTGATGTTGCATCTGGTGAGCCAGGCCACTCCAGGGGCGCGCGTGCTGTTTGTCGATAACGGTTACCTGACGCCGGAAACATACCACTTCAAACAGGAATTGATCGATCGGCTGGACGTTAAGGTGTACACCTACGTGCCGGTGCGCACCAGGGCCGAGCGTGAAGCGCTGGACGGTACGGTAACTGAAGCGATAGCCAGCCAGGGGGGGCGTGAACGGCTGGCCGGTGAAATCAAGATAGAGCCGTTCGAGAGAGGGCTTAATATGATGCGCGCCACGGCGTGGATGAGCGGTGTGATGCGGGGGGAAACCGCACAACGGAAGGGGTTTGATTTTCTGATGCGCCGTCAGGACGGCCTCTACAAGTTGCACCCGATTCTCGACTGGGACAGCCGCGGTTGCCACCAGTATCTTGCCGCCAACAAGCTGCCTGTCAACGAGCACTACCACGACGTGGTCAAGCCGGACAAACAGGAGTGTGGTATCCACCTTACAGGGATGAACCAGAGCTTGACAGCCAGCGAGCTTTAACTGCTTGCCTGTGCGGGATGACATATTGTATATTAACTTTGCGACTGAATTACAAACCGTTAAGCGGAAAGGCGTTTAATTTCAATGGAATCACATTTGATCGAACCTCATGGTGGCCAGCTTGTCAATCTGATTGTAGCCGATGAACGTGCGGCGGAGTTGAAAAAATCTCATCGCGACTGGCCTGCCTGGGACCTGAGTGCGCGCCAGTACTGCGATCTCGAACTGCTGCTCAACGGTGGTTTCAGTCCTTTGACCGGGTTTATGACCCGCAAGAACTACGAGTCGGTGCGTGATAAGATGCGCCTGGCCGACGGTACCTTGTGGCCGCTGCCGGTCACGCTGGATGTGGATGAGGAAACCGCGAAGGGACTCAGTGCCGGTTCCACCCTGGCTCTTCGCGATGCCGAGGGGGTAACTCTGGCGGCGTTGCGGGTGGAGGATGTCTGGCAGCCGGATTTAGAGTTGGAGGCTAAACAGGTATTCGGCACAACTGATGCAAAACATCCCGGAGTGGATTACCTGCTCAACTCATCGCGCAAGTGGTACGTGGGCGGACAGCTTGAGGGTTTCCAGCTTCCCCACCACTACGATTTCAACCACCTTCGCCTCACCCCCGCCGAGATGCGAAGCCGGTTCGCTTCTCAAGGCTGGCGGCGTGTGGTGGCGTTCCAGACCCGCAACCCGCTGCATCGCGCCCATCAGGAACTCACTTTCCGCGCGGCAGCCGGATTGGAGGCCAACCTGCTGATTCATCCCGTGGTGGGCCAGACAAAGCCGGGCGATGTGGATCATTATACTCGTGTACGCTGCTACCAGGCAGTGTTGGATCATTACCCGAAAAACACAACCATGCTCAGCCTGCTGCCGTTGGCGATGCGGATGGGCGGGCCCAAAGAGGCCCTGCTGCACGCGATTATCCGTAAGAACCACGGCTGCACGCACCTGATTGTCGGGCGGGACCATGCGGGGCCGGGAGATGACTCCAGCGGCAAGCCGTTCTACGGCCCGTACGATGCTCAGGAATTATTGCGAGAGCACGAGGACGAATTGGGCATCGCGATGGTGCCGTTCAAGATGATGGTCTATGCAGCCGAACGGGCGGAGTACATGCCTGTGGACCAGGTGCCCGAGGGGATGGAGACCAAATCGATTTCCGGCACCGAACTCAGGGACCGTCTGACCAGAGGCGCGGATATTCCGGAGTGGTTTTCCTTTCCGGAGGTGATCCAGGAGCTGCGCAAAACATATCCGCCCAGAAACCGTCAGGGGTTCACGGTTTTCTTCACCGGCCTGTCGGGCTCGGGCAAATCCACAGTGGCCAACGTGCTGCTCAGTAAGCTGATGGAGATGGGCGGCCGTCCGATAACCCTGCTGGATGGGGATATCGTGCGCAAGAACCTGAGTAGCGAACTGGGGTTCAGCAAGGAGCACCGCGATCTGAATATCACCCGGATCGGTTTCGTGGCCAGCGAGATCAGCAAGAACGGTGGAATAGCGCTCTGTGCTCCAATTGCCCCCTACGACTCCGTGCGCAAAGCCGTACGCGCCAATGTAGTGGCCAAGACAGGCGGATTCCTGCTGGTGCATATCTCAACGCCGCTTGAAGTTTGCGAGCAGCGTGACCGCAAAGGACTTTACGCCAAGGCCAGAGCCGGAATAATCAAACAGTTCACAGGCATATCCGATCCCTACGAGGCGCCGGCGGATGCCGAGATTTCCCTGGATACCACAGAGATGTCACCCGAGGAAGCTGCCCAGCAGGTGATTCTTTACCTGGAGAAAGAGGGTTTTATCGGCGTGGAATAGCACAGGGCCTGCCCGCGGTTTTCGATTGTCAATTTTCTCCCAGCCTGAAGCAGCGCCATTGATTGATGGCGCTGCTTCAGGTTTTTCTGTACGGCAGGCAGGCTGGAGCCGGGGCTGCTTTTTTACCATTGCTATCAGAGGAGCAATAAGGAGATTTTCCTGGTTCGGGGCACTTGGGATTGACTCTTGTGTCGGGTAAAAAACGATGCTTAAGTGAATGTGTATCCCGAAAAATTTAATCTTGCACTATTTCTGAATAGTGTTATATTGTCTCCGATGGCAGGGGAAGCTTTGCATATCCTCTGCCTTTTTTGAGCTGCAAGCGGGAAAACCGGTTGAACAGCCAGTATTTATTATCTTTTGCAGTAGGAGTGTAGCACGATGGCGACGGGAAAAGTGAAATGGTTCAATGAATCCAAGGGATTCGGATTTATCGAACAGGAAAATGGACCCGATGTATTTGTCCATTATTCCGCAATCACCGCGGATGGTTTCAAGACTCTTTATGATGATCAGGAAGTGACTTTCGATGTTATCGATGGTCCTAAGGGTCTCCAGTCCGCCAATGTCACGCCGGTTAATGCCTAGCATATTTCAGGTGATGATTCAGCCTCCGGGATCAATGATTCCGGGGGCTTTTTTTATTGGCCGCCAATTCCACCGCCTGGCCGGGCATCCCTCTGACAATCTCAATTGAGCGACTGAACATGCATATGGCTTTGATAATCTGATATTTGCATTACCCTCGCAATAAAGTTACATTTAGTTGCAACTTGCCTTCCTTTGTGTTCGTTTGATAAAGTGTTTAAATTCAATGCGTTAAATTGATCAAGTTATGCCTTCCGGTCAAAAGCCGCTAAAACTGACGCCACGAATATTCACTACAGGCCTGGCAAATTTATCTTCTCGGCTTTGTTGAACAGGTTCATTGATATCTTCGCTTCTAAGAACTATAACAATTTGAGATAGACAGTTCGGTGTTTCAATCCAGAATCGAGGCCGGTAATGCAGCGAGAACTTGATTTCAAGCATCACAGTGACGAGGAGCGGGTTAAGGGCGCGGGAATGGTACTCGATTTTGATGAGATTGCCCGCCGGGGATCCATGTCCAAGGCCGAGACGATGCTGGCCAAGGCCTATGGGGTCTACACCTCCCGCAAGAGCGGCAACCACATGCTGCGGGTGGTCAATCCCGGAGGTGTGATGACCAGTGCGCAGGTGCGCCTGCTGGCCGATGTCAGCGAAAAATACGCTGTCGGCAAGCTGGCTTACACCACCCGCCAGTCGGTACAACTCCACAAGGTGCAACTCGGCCACATCCCGGCCGTGATGCGCGAACTGGCGAAAGTGGGCCTGACCACGTTCCATGGCTGCGGTGACAACCTTCGTAACGTGGCAGCCTGCCCCTGGGCCAAGGACTGCCCGCACAGGCGATTTGATGTGCTGCCCTTCTCTCTTGAAACATCGCGTTACATCAACTCCTGCCGTGACCTGGACAACCTGCCGCGCAAGTTCAAGATAAACTACTCCGGCTGCGGCGCCGGCTGCGGCCAGCCCTGGATCAACTGTGTGGGCATTATCGCGGTCGAGCGTAAGAAAGACGGCGAGACAGAGCTGGGGTTCCGGGTCAATATCGGCGGTGGCATGGGCTGGAAACCGTTCGTGGCCCAGGAGTTGTTTTCGTTCGTACCAACCGCTAAAATTCACCTCCTGTGCCGCGCGGTAGGCCTGCTTTTCCGCGACCACGGCGACCGTTACAACCGGGCCAAGGCGCGCCTTAAATTTGTCGTCCACCGTCAGGGCCTGGAGAAATGCCGGCAGATAGTGCTGGAGAACCTGGATGCCGAAGGCGTTGACCACGGCGGATTCGAAACGGCCCCGGTTGAAGACTCCGGCCAGCCCTGGCCTGAGCGCCCCCTGTGTGCAACCGACCCGCTGGACCCCGCCGGCCTGGCGATCCAGCGCGTGATGATCCCCAAGGGAGAGCTTGCAGCGGCCCAGCTTAAGCGCGTGGCTGAGCTGGCGGAGATTTTCGGCGACAAGCAAGTGCACAGCACAAACCGTCAGAACCTGGAAATCCACGGTGTTCAACCGCGCAACGTTACTGAACTGCGTTCGGAAATTGTGGCGTCAGGGCTGGGCGCCGAAGGATTTTGCGGCATCCGCGATATTGTACCCTGCGTGGGTCTTACCTACTGCCCGCTGGCAGTTACCACCACCCGCGATATGTACGACCTGCTGATGCCGGTTGTGAGCAAGCGGAAGTACGATACAATCTGGGACAAGGTGCTGATCAATATAACCGGCTGCCCCAATTCCTGCTCACCGTACCGGATTACCGATATCGGCCTCAGGGGGATGCGAATCCGGGAGCAGTCCGGTTCCAACGAGGCATACCAGATTCTGATCGGTGGCCGTGAGAACGATTTCGGCAAGTTGTTCGGCGAGTTGAAAGTGGCCGACTGCGTGAAGGCCGTGGAGTGTATTCTCGATACGTTCCTCACTCTTCGCACCGACGGGGAAAACCTGGCCGGTAATGTGGATCGCGTGGGAGTTGAGGCATACGTAAAGGAGTGGACCAATGCCTGAGATAAAATACAACACGGCGGTAAATCCACTGGAGACATCGGTGTTCGAAGGCAGCGGTGAGGCTGCGCTGGACCATAAAACTATCGCCAGGGACGTGCCCTGCCAGGAGGCCTGCCCGGCCAGGACCGATGTGCCTGAGTATATCCGGCTGATAGCAGAGGGCAAGCCGGACGAGGCTTACCGGGTCAACCAGGAAGACAACGTGTTCCCCGGCGTTCTGGGCCGGATCTGCACCCGCCCCTGCGAGCCTGCCTGCCGTCACGAGTGGACCAACACCCGTGGTCCCGTGGCTATCTGCCACCTTAAGCGCAGCTGTGCGGACGACAAAAAAAACAAGGCCTCACCCCTGCCCGCCTGGTTTAAATCCACTGGCCTGAAAGTGGCCGTGGTGGGTGGCGGCCCCTCGGGCCTCACAGTGGCAAGGGAACTCAAGCGCTATGGCCATGCGGTTACTGTTTACGACAGCGACGAGGTGCTGGGCGGTGTGATGAGCCTGGGTATCCCTGTTTTCCGGCTCCCCCGCGATGTGGTGGACGAGGAAGTTGCCGCCATTGTGGACAGCGGTGTAAAGGTGGAGTTGAACAGCCATATTGACAATGGTCTGATGGCGCAACTTGGTGAGCAGAATGACGTGGTTGTGGTGGCCACCGGCACTGGCCGTTCGATTATCCTGGAGCTTGACGGTCTGCTTTCGGGCGTGGGAATCGGCGGCTACGATTTCATCAAGGATTTCAACCTGGGCCGGTTGGAAAAACTCGATGGCGATGTCCTGGTAATCGGTGGCGGATTTACGGCTATCGACTGTGTACGCGCGGGCAGGCGGCTGCTTGGCCCCGATACTGGAAATTGCGCGATCATGTACCGCCGCACCGAGGCGCAGATGTCGGCCACGGCAGATGAGTTGGTGGAAATCCGCCGTGAGGGCTGCGAAATCGAAACCCTGGTTACTCCGGTAGGCGCACGGATGGAAGACGGCAGCCTCAAAGCGGTCACGTTTATCCGCAATGCTCTGGGTGAGGTCCGCCCGGGCAGCGACAAACCATCGATTACGCCCATACCGGGCAGCGAGTTCGAGGTACCCTGCAACCATCTGATCATGGCAATAGGCCAGGATAAAACGCTGGAAATCCTGCCCGAGGGAGTGGAATTTACGGACAATCACCATACAACCCGCGAGGGGCTGTTCTGTACCGGGGATTTCCACTACGGCAGCCTGGATGTGATCCACGCCGTGGCCGACGGTAAGGAAGTGGCCGATGAGGTGGACCTTTTCCTGATGGGCGAGGTGCGCAAAACAAAAAGAGTGATTATAACCCTGGAGAGCTGGGACGAGGGCACCGACCGTGTCCGCGACCACGACCTGACCAGCCCGCCGCACATGCCGGTTCACCCGGTTGGGGAGCGAAAGGGCAATGAGGAAGTGGAAACCGGTTTCAGCCTGGAGGCAACCGATACCCATGCCTGGCGCTGCTATCTGTGCAACCACAAGTTCGAGATAGACCAGGACTTGTGTATCCACTGTGACTGGTGTATCAAGGTTTCACCGCGCCACTGCATCCTCAAGCTGGCGGAGCTGGAGCTTGATTCCGATGGCGCACCGTCAAGCTGGACCGAGACGGCCGACAGCGACGAGGCAACCTATATCTGGATCAACAGCGACGAGTGTATCCGCTGCGGCAACTGCATCCGTATCTGCCCGACACAGGCAATATCCATGCGCAAGCTGAAAGTTGAGGACAAGTTGTGCGGTAAGAACTGAAATAAAACTCACTGGTCTCCTTCAATGGACATACTCAAATCTTAACCCAGGTGCCATGTATGAAACTCGGAGCGATTATCAGAAAAGCACACGTATATTGCGGTATAGCCTTGCTCTTGCCGCTGATTCTGTTTGCCGTGAGCGGATTTATTCTTAACCATCGCTGGGCGCTTTGGGAAACCTGGGAAAACCGGCAGATAACCGAAACTCAAGTTACCGTGGATATCGCAGCTGAAGGCGCCAGCCTGGACAGAGCGCAAGCGGTGCTTACGCAACTCGGCTTAAAAGGTGAGATCAGTACGGTGGTTGTGGACGTTGCCAAAAATTCCATGCAAATCCGGGCCCACAGACCCGGCAGGGTGATGGAGTTGAAACTTGCACTGGACAGCGGTTCCGGAACGCTTGTGCTCACTGAACTCGACTTCTGGTTTGTAATCCGTAACCTGCATACGATGGCCGGTTTGCACAGCAATCTAGCCGAGAAGAAAAACTGGGCCCTGACCCGCGTGTGGTCCCTTTTCATGGACATCTCAGCAGGGGTGATGGTGTTGCTGGCGCTAAGTGGAATCTATATGTGGTATGGACGGGAGGACACCAGGAAATCAGGTCTTGCCGTTCTGACGGCCGGCGCGGGTATTTTTGTTGTTACGGTGGCACTGATGGCTCTGTTTTGACGCGATAATAGCTTAAGGTTGAGGACAAGCTGTATAACGGAAGTTAAGCATAATTTATTAGAGAAGGCCTTTCCGTCTAACGGGAAGGCCTTCTCTATACACAAGCTAAACTGTCTAATGATTTGTGTACTGAGGCTCAAAGTTGTCTAAGGCTACAAGCGCTCCGTTTAAACTAGATGATACCAACCTTGCTTCGTCGGGATTCCAATATTCAAATGCAAATGCAGATAAGGTTCCATTATAATCGGGGCCTGTTTTAGCGGTGCTTCCAGGTACCGGGAGTATTGCCCTTTTTAGAGTACTATTTCGAGAATTTGAAACAATTTCCAATAATTTCTCTTTAGGATGATCTATATTATCAGGATTATGAGGTAGCAAATTCAGAGAAACACCAAAATAACTGGCAAATGCTTCTCTGTGTGCCAATAGCCAAGACTCAACTTCCCTTACCGCAATTCGAAATAATAAATTATGGTGATAGCCATTCGGATACCATTGGATGATAAGCAAAGGAGCACATGATAAGCTATCGAGGTCTACTAACAAGATGTATGGGGACCCTTTTGCAGCATTATTAAATCTTTTTCTGTTTGTTTTAAGATATGATATACCTCTCAGGCCATAAGTACCACAAATATGAAAATTCTTATTGGAAAAGTAGTTTTTTAACAATTTAAATAAAATTGACTCACTTAGAACATCTTCTACAGCTAAAGATATCGGAATGCAATTATCCATTAAACAGACTCAACTGGTTAATTTCAATTGGTTCTGTACGTGGCAATGCTGCTTCACTTATGCTAAAACCGGATTCCAGCAGAAGTCTTATTTCTCCTATCTGTGATGCAGATTCTATTTTTGTACCCTCAGCACTGGGGTTAAACATTAAAACGTCTTCTCCTCCAATGCCTGGATCAGATAATAAATCTGCGCTATGTGTACTAATAATAATTTGCCTTTTCCTCTTATTTTGAAGTCTCCAAATCAAGCCTGGTAATCTTCTTACAAGTCCTGCATGTAAAGATAGCTCTGGCTCTTCAACTAGCAAAAGGGAATCAGTATCCAACAAATTCCAAAGTAATCCTATTAACCTTAACGTGCCGTCAGAAAATTGGTCCTCACTTTGCTTCCCAGCGTTCGGTCTCCAATGCTTATACATTGCTTCCAAATGCGGTATGCCATTTTCATCTCTTGTATCTGTAAGCTCTTTCAACTGAGGTACAGCAATTCTTAAAGCCTCTTCTATTTTCTTCAATCTGCGTTTTCTGGATCGGACAGGTGTGCTTGCTACTTTTTCAAGAAACGCTCGTCCATAATAGTCTTCTTTGGTTTTACCGCCAATAAATATGCTTGGATCTCGCAAAAGTTGCGGTATTAAATGCATATAGCAGATTGAATTGAAATAGTCTGAAATCTCTCTGAAGCCAAAATTTGCGTTAATTTGCTCTAAATGAGTCTGAGACAATCTTAGCCTATCTTTTTCATCTTTAGGATCTGGCCTTTCCAGAATCAAATCCTTATTTTTCCAAACTTTTTCGTGAATCAGATAGGGATTCCTATGTCCTCTGCTTTCTTGCATTATTCCTATAGAGTACTTCCATAATTCATTATCACTTGAATAATGCGATATAGAAACTGCGATTTCAATTTGAGGTTCTTTTAGTGCTGATAGACATCTCAGTTTGGAAATCCCACCCCTGTCTTTTACAGCTTTTTGCAACCCCCCACCTGGTTTAGTAATATCTCTTAAAAACTTAAAAACATCTAAAAAGTTCGATTTTCCAGAGGCATTAGGTCCAACTACAAACACTCTATTATTAAGCTTGACTTCCACATCCCGGAAGTTTCTCCAGTTTTTTAATTTTAAATACGATACTATCATTAAACCTTCACATTTAAATTGTGTATCCCTGTAATACCAATATTACCAACTATTCGCAGTTAATCAAGGACGGGTCATACCCCTCCGGGGCCTCGTAGCCCAGCAGGTTGCAGATCGTCGCGGCCACGTTCGACAATCCCGGCGTTTCCAGATCGGCCATGGCGTATTCGCCATCGAAGGCGGAATCCACTATCCAGCAGGGCACGGGGTTCAGGCTGTGGCTGGTCTTTACCTGCTTCACCCCGTTCTTGATGCTGAACATCTCATCGCTGTTGCCGTGGTCGGCGGTGACAATAGCCACACCACCGAGCATTTCCACCGCTTTCAGCAGACAGCCCACACAGTTGTCCACTGTTTCCACCGCCTCGATAGCCGCTTCCATAACTCCCGTGTGGCCCACCATGTCGCCGTTGGCCAGGTTGAGCCGCCCGAAACGGAATTTTCCACTGGCAAGCAGATCCAGCGTTTTATTGGTGATTTCCACAGCTTTCATTTTGGGGGCCTTGTCGAACTGAATCCTGTCCGAGGGAATCTCCACGTAGGTTTCCAGCGTTTTGTCGAGATAACCGGAGCAGTTGCCGTTCCAGAAATAAGTCACATGACCGAATTTCTGGGTCTCTGAGATAGCGAACATTGTGGTTTTCTCGGCCACAAGGTACTCGCTCAGGGTTTTGTTAATCTCCGGCGGCTGGACCAGGTACAGGGGCGGCATGTTGATATCGCTGTCGTACTGCATGATCCCGGCATAGATCACATCCGGCACACGCACCCGGTCAAACTTGTCGAAACTCTCCTCCAAAAACGCGCGGCTGAGTTCTATCGCTCTGTCGCCACGGAAGTTGAACAGGATCACCGAGTCGCCGTCCTGCACCGTGCCCACGGGGTTGCCCTCGCTATCGGCCACCACGAAACTGTCAAGGTACTGGTCGGTTGCGGCAGGGTCCTCGTCGTACATGGTCTGCACGGCCTCGCTGGCGGAGACAAACTTGCGGCCCTCGCCCAGCACATGGGCTTTCCAGCCCCGCTCCACTATCGTCCAGTCCGCCTCGTAGCGGTCCATGGTCACGTTCATCCTGCCGCCACCGGAGGCGATCCGGTAGTCATAGCCCTTGCCGATACAGATTTTTTCCAGCAGGCGCTCGGTGGGTTCGATAAACTCCGGGGCCGATTTAGCGCCCACATCGCGGCCATCGAGCAGGGCATGGACACGCACCTTGGGCACACCCTGCTCGGCGCAACGGGTAATCATCGCGTGAAGGTGACGGATGTGGCTATGCACGTTGCCATCGGAGAGCAGGCCCACAAAGTGCACCGCGCCGCCGCTCTCGCGTGCCTGGGTGATTATTTTCTCCCACAGCTCAGTCTTGTAGATATCTCCACTGTCAATCGCCTGGTTGACCCGCTTGGCCCCCTGGGCCACCACTCGTCCGGCTCCCAGCGCGTTATGGCCCACCTCGCTGTTGCCCATGTCACCTTCATCGGGAAGGCCCACCGCCGGGCCGTGTGCCTTGAGTCGGCAGTAAAGCGGGTTTTCTTTCCACAACTTGTCCAGCACGGGGGTCCTGGCCAGGAACACGGCGTCGGACTCGTCCTGTTTGCCGATTCCCACCCCATCCATCACAATCATCAGCAGCGGGCCTTTGCGGCCAGCGAATTTTTCCAGTTTTTTCAGCTTGAGTTGCATCTATGCCTCCACACTTCAATGCCCAATGAACGATAATGATTACAAATATCAGATCGGGTAATATAACAGAATAGCTGGCGGGTGTGCCAGCTTAATCCGGGGGAATGACCTTAATTCAGGGTGCCTGTTCCGGCTCGGCACCCTCCATCGGCGCAACCCGGTAAATATCCTTGCGGCGGCTCCAGAGGATTCCCCGTTTTGCTTCCGCCAGATCAATCACCGCGGTGATCATCTCCTCCACTTCCTGGTTGCTCTCGGCCATCATCAGCCCCCTGGGGCTCACAATGTAGCTCTTACCGGCCTGGACCGGACCGGAGACATTGCAGGAAACCACCCAGAAACCGTTCTCCGCCGCCCGGCTGCGCACGTGGGCTTCCCAGACCGGGGTTTTCCAGGCACCGCCGCCGGCTGCATGGGAGACATGGAATATCACATCCGCGCCCTCCAGGGCCTGCATCCGCCAGGCCTCCGGGAACCGCGCGTCGTAGCAAATCTGCATGCCGAATGTCATTCCCTGAAGCTCGAATGTCCGCACTTCCCTGCCCCTGAGATAATACTTGCCCCCGGTGCCGTGGGTTTTGTCGTGGCTGCCGATAATCTCCCCGCTGCCGTCGATATAGTAGACGATATTATATACCCCGCCGTTCTCGTACGATGAAGTCCCCAGCACAACATGCACGCCGGTCTCGGCGGCTTTTTGGCGCACCTGTTCCAGGCCGCTCTCCAGGATTTCTTTAGCCGGAATGGGCTTGTCCTTGAAATGATACGGCGCATAGCCGGATAGAGCTGTCTCCGGGAACAGGACTATAGCCACGTCCTGCTCGGCGGCCTTGCTTATAAAGGAGAGGATTTTGGCGATATTTACAGCCGGGTTGTCGGTCACATCGATCTGGGCGCAGGCGACCTTGAGGGCATTGAGCTTGAGCTCCGTCGCGGCGGCGCTGCTGATTAAAAAAGACAGGAAAGCTACGGTGAACAGTAAGGATTTCATCCGGGGACATCTCCAATTTGAAAGTTAGTGGTTGAGCCTACTCCTCCCTATACTCCACCCGGTTGTTGTGGCTCTCCCAGACAACCACCTTGTCGGCCTCCACGCCCTTTGGCAACGCCTGGTTGGCCAACTCGAATATGGTCCGGGCAATATTCTCCGCCGTGGGATTAATCTTATCGAACGGAGGGGTGGCGTTGAGGTCCACGTGGTCGAACGGCTCCACCAGTTCAGCCAGGATACGCTTCAGCTGGCCGAAATCGATACTGATCCCCCGGCTGTCAAGTTCAACAGCGCGCACGGTGAGCTGCACCCGCCAGTTGTGGCCGTGAAGGCTGGAGCATTTGCCCTCGTACTCCCGTAGCTGATGGGCGGAAGAGAAATCGTTTTCCACTGTTATCCTGTACATCTATCCATGTCCCTCGGTCTATAAGGTTTTTTTCAGTTCGAACAGCAGTTGCAGGGCTTCGAACGGAGAAAGCTGCTCCGGGTCTGTCTCGCGAAGGCGGTCCAGGGCCGGGTGAGGCTGGTTCTGGCCGAACAGGGTAAGCTGGTCGCGCTCAAAATGCACGTTCGGCGCATGGGCGCCCCTGGCCAGGGCGGGCAGGTTCTCGGTGGTGAACTCGCCGCTCTCAAGGTTGTTCAGCACCTCGCGGGCGCGGGTTATCACCTCGCGGGGAATTCCCGCCAGCCGCGCCACCTGGATCCCGTAGCTGCGGTCACTGCTGCCACGCTCTATCTTGTGCAGGAAAATTATCCGCTCCCCATGCTCCTTAACAAGCACGTTGTAGTTGCGCACACGCGGCAGCAACACCTCCAGCTCGGTAAGCTCGTGGTAATGGGTGGCGAACACTGTTTTGGCCCGGCAGTTCTCGCGCTCGTGGATATGCTCTGTTACCGCCCAGGCGATAGATAACCCGTCGAACGTGCTCGTGCCCCGCCCGATCTCATCGAGCAGCACCAGGCTGCGCGGCGAGGCGTTATTGAGGATATTGGCGGTCTCGTTCATCTCCACCATAAAAGTACTCTGACCCCTGGCCAGGTTGTCGCTGGCGCCCACGCGGGTAAAAATGCGGTCGGTCAGGCAAATCTCGGCCTCTGCCGCCGGGACAAACCCGCCCATGTGAGCCATCAGCACTATCAGGCCCACCTGCCTGAGCACGGTACTCTTGCCCGCCATGTTGGGGCCGGTGAGGACGATAATCTGCTCCTCCTCGTTATCGAGCAGGATGTCGTTGGGCACGAAACTTTTCTCCAGCACCATCCGCTCCACCACCGGGTGACGGCCGTCGCGGATATTGATCCGGCAGCCATCTGTCATCAGCGGGCGCACATAGTTGTACTCCACGGCCGCTTCCGCCAGGTTGGCCAGCGCGTCAAGCTCACTGAGCGCCGTGGCCGCCTCTATCAACTGCGCGGCGAACCCGGCCACATGTTCTCTAAGGGCGCAGAACAGCTCGTACTCCAGCGAGGCGATTTTCTCCTCCGCCCCCAGCACCTTGTCCTCGTATTCCTTAAGCTCGCCGGTTATATAGCGCTCACCGGTGGAGATAGTCTGCTTGCGGGTGTAGTCCTCGGGTACCAGGTGCAGGTTACTCTTGGTAACCTCGATAAAATAGCCGAACACCTTGTTGAATTTTACTTTCAGGCTGCCGATCCCGCTGCGCTTGCGTTCCGTGGTCTCGTAGCGGGCAATCCAATCCTTGCCCTGGGTAACCAGCGAGCGAAGTTCATCCAGAGCGGCGTTGTAGCCCTCGGCGATAACCCCGCCCTCGTTAAGCTGCAACGGCGGCTCCTCCACAAGCGCCCGGCCGATAAGTTCCACCAGCTCGGGGAACTCCGCGATATTATTACCGAGTTCAACCAAAGCCTCGCTGTCCGAGCCGGCCAGCAGTTTATTTATTGCGGGGATTGTTCCCACGGAGCGGCCCAGGGCTGCCAGGTCGCGGGGGCTGGCCCGAAGGCAGGAGATGCGGGAAGTGAGCCGTTGGATATCGGAGACAGTCTCAAGTTGGTCACGTACGTTGCGGCGAAGTTTCCCGTCGCGGGTGAAAGCTTCCACCAGATCATGACGTTCCCCAATTTTCTCCAGATCGAGCAGCGGTTCTGTCACCCAGCGCCGCAGCGTACGCGCACCCATGGCGGTGCGTGTGGAATCCAGCACCTCCAGCAGGGTTCCAGAGCTTCCTCCGCCAAAATTATAAACCAGCTCCAGGTTGTCGGCCGTGATGCGGTCGATAACCATCACGCTGCCGGGGAGAAAGGGGGTGAGCTTACGCACATGGGCCAACCCGGCGGGCTGCATACGGGCCACGTAGTCCAGGATTGTCCCGGCGGGGATCAGCGAAGGATGGCCGTCATCGATCCCGAAACCGTTGAAACTGGCGATCTCGAAATGTTTGAACAGGCTCTTGCGGCAACTGTCGCGGTCAAACCGCCAGTCATCGAGGAAAGTGAGGTGATACGCCTTATCCGGCGCGTGGCCCAGGGCGTCGTAGAGCGGAAGCTCGCCAGCCCTGCGCGGTTTCTCGGGGAGTCCACCGTTGCCGGCCAGCAGAATCTCGCGCGGACCGATCCTGCGCAACTCATCCTCCAGAAAAGCGAATGAGGTTCCCCCGATAAAAAATTCTCCGGTGGAAAGATCGAGCCAGGCCAGGGCCACCTGGTCCTTGCCCGCCGGGTGCACTGCCGCGACAAAATTATTCTGGCGTGACTCAAGCAGGTTGTCGCTGAGCACCGTGCCGGGCGTGAGCACCTCGGTAACCGCCCGCTTGACAATCACCTTGGCCTTTTTGGGGTCCTCAATCTGCTCACAGATAGCCACCTTGTATCCTGCCCGGATCAGCTTGGCTATATAGCCCTCCACCGCCTTGACCGGCACCCCCGCCAGCGGAACCCGTCCGGCGGCCCCGTTGTTGCGGCTGGTGAGAGTTAAGCCCAGCACCTGCGCTCCAATCTTGGCGTCCTCACAAAACATCTCGTAGAAATCGCCCATACGGAACAGGAGGATTTCCTCTTCGTGCTCGGCCTTGATCCGGTGATACTGTTCCATCAGGGGCGTTTCGCCAGCCATCGTTTCCTCAGTTTCCGGGCTTGATCACATGGTAATCGAGCTTATTTTTCTTCAGCAGGGTGGTGATTCTTTTCATTTCCTTTTCGGTCTGGATTCCCTCGATACGCACACGGTGGAGTTTATCCGCCGATGGCTTCCCGATAACCGGGCTGAGGCCCAGCCGCCTGATCCGCGCGGCGTGATCCGTGGCACGAGAGCTGTTGCTGAACGCGCCCAGTTGTACGGTCCATCCGGAGGATACCGGGGCAGCGGGAAGGTAGCGGCTCTCAAACACGGTACCGTCGCTGGAGCTGAGCCAGCGAGTGCGCCAGTCTTGTGCGTTACCGCCGCCGGAGGAGCCGTAAAAGTTGTGCAGGCGATGAAGCGCCGCCAGGCTGAGCCTGTTGCCGGGAGCGGTGTAGGCGGCCAGGTAGGCCCCGGCGGCTTCGCGGGTTTTACCCTGGCGCTCCAGTACCGTTCCCTGCCAGAATTTGATCTCGCCGGTCAGCGAACTTTCTCCGTCTTCAAGAGCTGATTTCAACCGGGAGAGCGCCTGCTTTGTGCGGCTGCGTTTAAGCTCCGCGCGTGCGGTTTTTACCCTGAGGCGCTGACGGTCCGCCTTGGCGGTGATATTTGTCAGGGCAAAATCCCACCACTGAACAGCATTTTCCCAGTGCCTGGCGGAAAAGAGCAGATCGCCCATCCGCTCGGCGGCCTGTCCACTATTCTGTCCCCGGCCATTCTCTCTGGCGAACTGCTCCAGCACAGTGGCGGCGGAATCCGCCGGGGCGGTGAGCACGGCGTTCATCAGCCGGGCCAACTCAGAGCCGGAAGAGAGCTCGGAGGCCACCATCCGGCGAGCATCGGCAGTCAGCCCGGCTTTCATCTGGCTACGCGCCACATCGAGCGGCTGCTGGGCCTGAGCTGATAGCGCGGAGAGGATAACAGCCACGGCCAGCAGGACCGGCAGAAGAGTTGAATATGGATGATCCGCAATACGCATTAAGTTCAGTCTCCCGGAATGCTGAAAGCCAGAGTGTCGAGAATCAACCTGTCGGGCAGGCTGCTGCTTTTGAGCCTAAGGTCGGTTTGGAGCAGCAGGCCAAAAATTTCTTTCATTTTGTCATCACTGAAAGCGCGGGCCTGGGCGAACAGATCGCGTACCGATTCCTCGCGCCACCAACTGAGGCCCAGTACTTTTTTGATCTGTGCATCCTGCATTCCCCCGGCCATCAGCGCCCTGATCCTGGCCACACGTCCGAAATGCGAACTGGCGGCGGCCACGGCTCCCACCGCCGATTCTCCCCGGCTGGCCAACTGGCCGGTAACATAAGCCGCCAGCAGAGGTTTACCACCGGCCAGGGCGTCCACCCAGTCAAATACGCTGGCGCCTTTGTCTACTCCGGTCATTTTCAGCACGTCCTGCTGGCCTATCTCCGGGCTCTCACCCACGAAAAGGGCCAGCTTTTCCAGCTCCCCGGCGATTCTCGCCAGATCGTCACCAAGACGGGCGTAGAGATCATGGGCGGCTTGCTTGCCGATTTTCTTGCCGTTCAACTCCGAGGTGGAAACAATCCAGGAGAGCAGCTCGTGCTCCCGCAGGGGCCAGAAACAGACACTGGCGGCAAATTCCTCAAAGGCTGCGGCCCACTTGGGAGTGCCTCGCCGTTTGTCAATCTTGATCCGGCTCGATGAGGCCAGGATCAGCAAAGTGCTGTCGTTGGGTTTTTTCGTGTATTCGGCCAGCAGCTCACGGGCCTTGAGCTGCACCTTGTCCACTTCCTGGATCAGCACCACCCGCCGGGACGCCATCATTGGCGGAGTGGCCACCGAAGTCAACACGCGCTCGATATTCATATCCAGCCCATGGAAGCGCTCATAGTTAAAATCGGCCGCCGCCGGTTCCACGGCATGCTCGATCAACGTGTCCACCGCCCGCCGGGTGAGGTAACTCTCATCTCCGTGAAAGAAATAAACCGGCTGGAATTTTTTAGCGGCGCATTCGCGGTTGATCCTGTTGATGTCGGTGCGGGCCATTGAGTCTCCGGGGTTTTTACATACCAAAACAATACGGACTGCATGAGATGTTTCCTGCTTTACTATATTAATATAACCAGCCGGAGTGTGCACTCAAGAATAAATCTCGGGAAAACGGAGGAAAATAAAAAAACCGGACCTCACAGGCCCGGTTTTTATTTATGCTAAGAAGGTGGTGTCTGAATTTACTCCGCGGTGGATACTCCACTTTCGACAATCACCGGATGGCTGCTGACACCGTAACTGAACGAAGGCTCATCGTCCGGGCTGAAAGACGCCAGATAAGCCTTCTGGGCCGGACGCCGGGCAGTCTGGGCATTGGGTTGCTCAGGCAGCGGAATATCAATGGCGTTGACCACATCGATAGTAGAGTCCACGGCCGGGCTCCAGGCCACGTCGGATCGGTCGCCGCCGGTATAGAGCAGCGAACCCACCAGCGCAATCATCACCACGGCAGCCGCTGCAAATACATTGCGACGGGCCGTGCCGTGCAAAGAGACTACCTTGGCCTGCCTGCCGCTACCCTGAACTTCCGCCATCACCCGCTCAAACATATCGTCCGGCGGTTCAATTTCAACCGAATGCTTCAGGGAAGCCAGCCCGCTACGGTAAGCATTGAGCATCCCGGTACAGACGGAGCAATTTTCGAGATGAGACTCGATCCCGGCAACAGATGCAGCGGACAATTCGCCATCAAGATAAGCCGAGAAACTATTTTTAAAATCAACGCAATTCATCTTTCTAAAACCTCACTATGCAATACGTTAGGGGTTACCCCCCGTTTTCTGGTCGGTAGATTTCCGCGCAGTATCGCAAGGTTATACCATGCTAGTGCTAAAATAGTTCCTAAAAAATCATAAAAGCTTTTGCCGGAAAATTCAATACTTTATTGTAATTACTGCTCTTCTGCCTCCGTGCCATCAAGAGGCGCCCGCTGGTCCCGAGGCCCGGATTACTCCGTGGCCGTCTCCGGTTCCATTGGTGGAGGCTGTTCCGTGGCCACAGGCGGAGTGGCCTCAACAGGGGAATCCGCCGCCGGGAGTTCATCCTGTTCACGGGTGAACTCCAGATCGATCACCTCTCCGCAGCGGCAGGTGATTTTAAGGCCCGTCAACTCGCCCTCGTCACCGTAGAACCTTTCGAGTTGCACCTGATTTTCAGCGGAATCGCTTTCAGCCAGGCTTTCGGCCGAAAAGTCCGGATCGGGAAGGTCGGATTGATCTTCCATGGCCAAGGGTTGCTCATCCAGCGGCACATGCTTGTAAACCTTGTCGCCGAACTTGCGGATTTCATAATCCACTTTTTCCACATTCACGCCGGCCGCCTCTACTTCACTGGCCTTGATTATTCGTTTTTCCGACATACTGACTCCCAGCTATTTGTTATAACCGCGTAACGGCGATGAAGTTGCATTTAATCAACGGGCCACCAGGTAAACAAACGCCAGGAAAGCCGACACGCTTAGTGCTATCAGCAGCAGCAAACCACCAGTGTTGAGGTTAAGGTATGCGTGACGGTGTGTAATGGACCTGGTGGACGGACCCGAAGCCATTACCTGGGCCTCGGTGATCCGCGGCGGCTGCCCTGAACCCTGCTGCTCTGATTCGCCATTGGCCGGTGCCGCCCGCCCAGGTTCTTCTTCCCGTGGAAGAGTGACCCCGCAGACCGGGCAGTTTTCCAGCGATCCGGGTACGCCCGCACCGCAGCCCGGACAGTCTTGCAACTGCCCGCCGGCACTGTTAGCGTCCTGGTTATCGGGGCTGTGATGGTCACTATGGAGCCGCTCGGCAAGCTGGGCCTGAGCTCTTTTGCCCAGAGCCTGAGCCACATCGATAATCCATTTTTCCTCGCACGGGCACTCCATCAGCCCGCCGGCATCGGCCGGCACCTTGATCGTCTTGTCGCAGCGCGGGCAGGTAATCTCCGCCAGGTTCTCGCTGGAGCGTTTGTCCAGGCCTCCCTTGAGCGCCAACAGTTCATTTTCCACGTTGATGATCCACGAGCAGTCATCGTAGGGGCATTCCACCAGTCCGCGCATGGTGGTGTCCAATTGAACAGGCCTGTTGCACTCGTAGCAGGAGATTGTAAAACTATTGATGTCGCCCGGTTCCTTCTCCTGTTCCTGCTCAAGTTCTTCGGGGGTGAAAGTTTTTCCGCATTCCGGGTTGACACAGACCATCAGGCTGGTAACCTCTTCGCTCTCGGTCAGCTTGGAACCGCAGGTTATACAGCGCTGCATCTGGCCGGCGGCGGCGGCGGCGGCCTGAACTTCATCATCGGCCTGATGGATCATCTCCATCAACTCGTCGGTATCCTTGATCAGGATATTTTTCTTACGGGCGTATTCCCGCGCTGCCTGAGTGAAATGGGTGGTTGCCAGGCAGATTCCCTTGGGGATTTCCCTGTCGCCCATCTTGCTGTCCAACTCTTCCAGGTCAGCTACATCCACTTGTTTTTCCAGCGCCCATTCGTGGTATTGCACGAGCACGGGGATACCCAGGGTGTCGCGAAGTTCCGCGCTGCCGACCAACCGCTCATCATCGATTTCCGGAAGAGTCATGATGTCATAGCCTCGCGGCAGAAACAGGGAATGCAGGATGTTTTCTATTTTCACGCTGATCCGCTTGCGGGCATTGGGATCAGCCTGGACCATCTTGAAATTCTTCCAGGCCCAGAGGCTGGCGCCTGTGAGCAGGGCAGCGGCCAGCAGCGCCACGCTAAGCAGCGGGTTATCCTTGATCTGCGCCCACAGCAGCATGTGCATGGCTGTCAGCAGCGCCAACATTCCCAGTAGGACCAGTTCCTGCTTTTTAAGTATCGAGCCTGCGCCGCTCATCCGCAAAACCCTCTTCCCCGCTGGTAACAAGGCAATAATAAGCTAAAACGAATCCCGGCTGAATTGAACAGGGAGCACACAGCTTGCCGCTTGCCGCGCCGGAGACTGTAATCGATTGCAAAAGTGATACCGTTTCATTATACAAGCCCATAGTGGTCAAGGGCAACACCGCCGGTAAGAGTTAATATTGGCGACAGAGTAAAAAACCTGGGGAAAAGACTTGACATTGATAATCAAGCTTCTTATTTTCCCTATAGTACCTAGTGTCCTCACAATCAGAGCACACCGCACCTCATTTACCTCATCGACTTCCAAAAATCATTCGTTCCGGAGTGTGTTTGTCGCCGGTTTGAATTTTAAGTCATTACCCTGAACGATTCCCCTGTTGGCAGTAGATGATACGAAAATCGATAAATCAGCTGCGGATTTAATGAACGGATAATTTTATCCAGACACTTCCTTCCGGACAAGTATCGCTTTCAAGGCAAATCCGAGTGCTATTTTCTAAAAATAAACAATATATTCCCCAAGGCGTTTCGGCTTAATTGCAGGAGTCAGGGGTGACGTATTTCTTTTGGGAGGGGTTGCAGAGGTAAAAAATGACGACAATTCAGATTTCTTGCACAAGATTCTTTATCGGTTTTTACTTTTAGCTTAAGGAGATACAGAAGTGGTTGAGGATGTTATTGAAATCAAGGAAATGAAGGCCAAATCGATCACCGAGTTGCACGAGATGGCCGAGGAGATGGGCCTGCATAACTACGCGGGCCAGCGCAAACAGGACCTGATCTTCATGATCGAACAGAGCCTGCTGGAGAAGAACGTGGCGCTCAAGGGCGAGGGTGTGCTGGAAATCCTTCCCGAGGGCTACGGTTTCCTGCGCTCGCAGGACTGGAACTATTTCTACGGTCCGGACGATATTTATGTATCGCCCAGCCAGATCAAACGCTTCGACCTCAGGACCGGAGACACGATCCACGGCCGGGTGCGCCCGCCCAAGGAGGGCGAGCGTTACCTGGCGCTGCTCAAGGTGGAAGAGGTTAATTTTGATGATCCGGAGCAGGCCAAGCACAAGGTGCTGTTCGACAACCTGACGCCGTTGTTCCCCGATGAGCATCTGAAACTGGAGAACAAGGCCGGTGACACCTCCATGCGCATTATCGACCTGGTGTCGCCTATCGGCAAGGGGCAGCGCGCGCTGATAGTAGCCCAGCCCCATACTGGTAAAACAGTGCTGTTGCAGAAAATAGCCAACAGTATCACCGAGAACCATCCTGAAATGCACCAGATTATTCTGCTGATTGACGAGCGGCCAGAGGAAGTGACCGACATGGAGCGCTCGACTACGAATACCGAGGTGATCAGCAGCACGTTTGACGAGCCGGCGGAGCGTCACGTGCAGGTGGCCGACATGGTGATCGAGAAAGCCCGCCGTCTGGTGGAGCACAAGAAAGACGTGGTGATCCTGCTCGACTCAATCACCCGTCTGGCCCGCGCCCATAACGTGGTGGTGCCTCACAGCGGCAAGATTCTCTCCGGTGGTGTGGATGCCCACGCGCTGGATAAGCCCAAGCGCTTTTTCGGTGCGGCGCGTAATATCGAGGAGGGTGGCAGCCTGACCATTATCGCCACCGCGCTGGTGGATACCGGCAGCAGGATGGACGAGGTTATCTTTGAGGAGTTCAAGGGAACCGGCAACATGGAGTTGCAACTTGACCGCAGCCTGAGCAACAGGCGGATTTATCCGGCTATCGACCTGAACAAGAGCGGTACCCGCCGCGAGGACCTGCTGCTTCCTCCCGATGTGCTTAACCGCATCTGGATTCTGCGCAAGTACCTCGCCGACATGTCCACCAGCGAGGCGATGGATTTCCTGATCTCCAAGCTCAAGGACGCCAAGACCAACAAGGATTTCCTCGATTCGATGAACGCCTGAGTTGGTGGCAGGCGAATAAAGAGTTATAACGTAAAGAGGGGCCGGACAGTAAAAAATTCGGCCCCGTCTTTTTTCCTTAGTTTATAGCCCCCGGTTCTTTAGCCTGGAACAGTAACAGCTTGGCCGGGTAATTACTTTTTTCCTCACAGCGGGAGAACCAGATGGGCCGGATCATGGGTGTGGACTACGGCGAGCGGCGGATCGGGCTGGCTGTCAGCGATATCAGCGCCATTCTGGCCGCAAATCCCCTGCCCACGCTCGACCGCAAGGCAGTCAAAGGGCCAGCGGAGGATGAAGTCGCCCGGCTGGCCGAAGAGTGGGAAGTCGAGGAGTTTGTGGTGGGAATGCCGCTCAACATGGACGGCTCCCACGGTCCGGCAGCCGATGCGGCGGCAGAGTTCGGGGCTCGTCTGGCCGAGACAAGCGGCCTGCCGGTAAATAGCTGGGATGAGCGTCTGACCACTGTTGTGGCCCAACGAGTGCAGGTGGAGCTTAATCTCCCACGCGGCAAGCGCCGGCAGAAAGGCAGGCTGGACCGCACCGCCGCCCTGCTGCTGCTGCAGAACTATCTGGATTACCGGGCACGCAATGCGCCGCGCCCTGGAAGCGGTCAAGCCCCGGCTGATTAAAGCAGTTTCCGGGAAAAATGAGGCAACACGAGAAAGACTGATGAATAAATCGCCGAAAAAATCCAGCACAGCCCTGCCGCTCTGGGGCGTGTTCCTGCTGTTTTTCTTTACCAACAGTATCCTGCTGGGCGTGTTCTATCTCACCCTTGCGCCGGGCCGTAGCGAAGATGCCAGGGTCCACGTGCCCAGCGGCGCCTCGTTAAGCTCTATCGCGCAAATCCTGGAAGACAACCACGTTATCCGCAGCCCGCTGGCGTTCAAGTTGATCACCAAAGTGCGCGGCCTCGAGAACAGCCTCCGTGCCGGGGACTATGTTATCCCGCCGGGCGGAAGACTGTGGGAAACTGTTTCGCTGATGACCACCGGACGTGGCGACATGCTGCGCTTTACTATCCCGGAGGGACTCACGGCAAAGCAGGTAGTCGAGCGGGTGAGTGTCGCGCTGGAGGGAATCGATAAGGAGCGGCTGCTGGCCCTGGTTACTGGGGACTCACTGGCGCGTGAGCTGGGCCTCGATGTCCCCCGGCTGATCGGCTATCTGTTTCCGGAGACCTATTTCGTGCCACCGGGAATTGGCGAGGAACAGCTTGTACGGCTGATGGTAGGGAATTTTCTGAAAGTTTACGGGGAACTTGAAGCACAGGGGCCGCCGCCCGACGGAATGGACCGTCACCAGAGCGTGATCCTGGCCTCGATTGTGGAAAAAGAGGCCGTGCTGAATCGTGAACGGCCGATAATCAGCTCGGTGTTCCTCAATCGCCTGGAGCGCAAGCGGCCCCTTGAGTCCTGCGCCACGGTGCTGTTCGTGCTGGGCAAGCACAAGAGCCGCCTGCTCTACCGCGATCTTGAAGTCAAGTCGCCCTACAACACCTACCTTCATCGGGGCCTGCCACCGGGGCCGATCTGCAATCCCGGACGGGCCAGCCTCAAAGCCGCTCTTCAGCCCGCGGAGACAAACTACCTCTATTTCGTGGCCCGCGGCGATGGGAGCCATTCATTCAACCGTTCGCTGGTTGAGCACAACCGGGCCAAAAACCGTTTCCGTTCCTCCGGTCCCGGCCGATAAAGATCAGACTGCCCAACCACCCGCCCACCGCGCCCTTGACAGCAGATACGGCATAAGGGTAAGTTTAAGTTCACCCCCGTTCGATGGGGTACTACCATTTTGCATCTTCCCGCAGCGGCCTTGATAGCCGGCGCTTTGGTTAACTAAGTTTTTTGGAATACAACAAGACAAACTAACTCCGGGCAAATTGAAGGGAGATAAAAATGAAGAAAAGTACTACAATCAAACTTGATTGCCCCTTATGTAATGATTTTCATAATTATGAATTAGCAGTGAGAACTACAACTGTATTATACAACTTGACGAACCTTCAAAGTAACCAAGAGAATAGGAAAAGAGAATTCAGACGTGTTTTTGTCTGTCCGGTTAAAAATGAGCGGTTTGAAGCTGTAATATCAATAGATGAATCATTTGGAGAGCCGATACAAGATGTGGAAGTCACTTAACAAATTCTTCGCATATGGCTGACAAAAAAATAGAGGTTAAAAAAACAGAGCCGCTGACTCCACACACACAAGCTTTGTTAGAAGCAGGGAGCAAACTGATTGCAGACTCAGCAGAGAGCGGTCGCGAATTCTGCAAGTCTATGATCGGCATTTGTTTTACCGCTATACCAATTTATGTCGGTTTAGTAAAAGCTTTTATCCCTAAAGACAAACTTATTAAAGATGTTATAGGTTTTGTTTGGTTGATACCAGTAGCGTTATTTGTTATTGCTGCAATAATGTTTACAGCAGGATTTTCGCCCGGGAAAAGTAACCTTTCTTTGGACGTTCCCGATACGATTAACGAAACTATTAAGCGGGCAAGTAGTAGACGTTATTGGTTCGGGATAATAGGATTTGTTTTCTTATGTGCTGGTATCATTTTTGGTGTTTTAATTATTTCGTGCCTGTAGGAACAATACAATTTATACCGCATAAGTCTCTTCAAGAAGAGCTTTAAACGGTCTTTTGAGTCGTCAGATTAGTATTATCGTTCAGGTGAGTTGCCTGCGCCGTAAAAAATATATTTTTCGCAACTGGTTGCCTGAACCAAAGGAGGAATTCCCATGCCTAAGTGGCGTTCCAAAAGATGGCAACGCCGGATGAACTTGAAACTCGACTTCAACTACATGATGAGCGAGTTTCTGGGAGAGACCAACGGTATCAGCGAGGACGATCTGAGGGGGTTGCGCGAGGTGGCTGAGAAGCTGCATCAGGAACTCTCCGATGGCCGCTCCAGCGGCAAGATAGGCTTCTACGATCTGCCCTACGATGAAGACACCGTTGATGCTATCGAAAAGTTCGCCGGTAAGGCAATTAAAAAGTTCGAAAACGTGGTTCTGCTCGGTATCGGCGGCTCCAGCCTGGGGCCGCGCGCACTGCACTCGGCTCTTGCCGGAGGCCAATGGGCCAACATGGCGGGCTTCAAACAGCGTGGGAAAATACCCCGCTTCTTTTTCGCTGACAATATCGACCCGGATACGTTCGCGAAAATACTGGAATTCGCCGAGCTGAAAAAGACCCTGTTTATAGTGGTGACCAAGAGCGGCACAACCGCTGAGACGATGAGCCAGTTCCTGATCGTGCACGATATGCTCGAGCGTAAGCTGGGAAAAAGCAAGGTGGCCGGTCATCTGGTGGCTGTTACCGACTCCCAGAACGGACGGTTGCGCAACGTGGCCGACCGCGAGGGCTTGACTAATTTTGTTATCCCCGCCAATGTGGGCGGGCGTTTCAGCATCTTTACCTCCGTGGGCCTGCTGCCCGCCGCCCTGATGGGGATCGATATCCGTCAGTTGCTGGCCGGGGCCGCCGCGATGGACGGGCGCACAAAAGAATGCGACCTGCACAAGAACCCGGCCTACGTGGCCGCGGCGCTGCTGTTTCTGGCCGAGCGCACCCACGGGCGTAATATCAACGTGATGTTCAGCTACAGCGACGCCCTGTTCGATGTGGCCGACTGGTTCCGTCAACTGTGGGCAGAGAGCCTGGGCAAAAAACACTCGCTCTCCGGCAAGGAGGTGTTCTGTGGCCTCACTCCGGTAAACGCGCTGGGCGTAACCGACCAGCACTCCCAGACCCAGCTCTACATGGAAGGCCCGTTTGACAAGGTGACAATCTTCCTGGCGGTGGAGCAGTTCGGGCAGAGTATGCCGATCCCCTCGCTCTACGAAGACCTGCCGGACCTCCATTATCTGGGTGGCCACAGTCTGGAAGAGCTGTTACAGGTAGAGCGCAAAGCTACCGAGTACGCCATGCTCCAGGCCGGACGGCCCAGCATGACTATATCCGTGCCGGAAGTGAATGCCTTTACCATGGGCCAGTTGTTCTATCTGCTGGAAGTCCAGACAGCGTTCGCCGGCGGGCTGTACAATATCAACCCGTTCGACCAGCCCGGCGTGGAACTGGGCAAAAAGCTGACCTACGGGATGATGGGCCGTCAGGGTTATGAACAGGTGCGCGAGGACTACGCAAACAGGCAGCCCAAGCAGGGCAAGTACGAGGTCTGAGATGTCTTCCATCTGACTAATAATAATTAGTCGCAGGAGCATGGTATGTCATGCTCCTGCGCTTGTTTTCGATACGTGGATAAGATTGGAGAATTACGGATGTCTGATTACGCGGAACTGCTTGACCGGTGCAAGTTCGACGATAAGGGGCTGATGACCGCGGTGGCCCAGGACGCCGATACCGGCGAGGTGCTGATGCTGGCGTTCATGAACCGCGATGCGCTTAAGATGACCTTGGAACGAGGGGTCGCATGCTACTGGAGCCGCTCCAGGAATAAGCTCTGGGTTAAAGGCGAAACCAGCGGCCACATGCAGGAAATCCAGGAGATCACTATCGACTGCGACATGGACGCGGTGGTGATGAAAGTGAACCAAAAGGGCGGCGCCTGCCATGTTGGCTACCGCAGTTGTTTCTACCGCAAGATTGAGCAGGACGGAACGCTAACAGTTACCGGCGAGAAAGTGTTCGACGAGGATGATGTCTACGGCAAAAAATAATAAGCCTTCAGCCCCGCTGTACGGCACGATGGCGGTTTTCGGAGTCGGCCTGATCGGCGGTTCGCTGGCGGCGGCCTGTAAACGTGGCCGCCTTGTGGAGCGTGTGCTTGGTATCAGCCGGGCCTCCACGCTCAGCAAAGCTCTTGAGTTGGGAGTAATCGACGAGGGGTTCGAGCGCCAGAGTGCAGCAGAGGCGCTGGCCCGTGCAGACCTTGTTGTGCTGGGTGGACCAGTGCGGGTGATTATCGACCAACTCGGATCGATCGGCCCGCTGCTCAAACCCGGAGCTGTCGTAACCGATGTGGGCAGCACCAAACGCGCCATCGTTAAGGCTGCGCTGGAGGGTCTACCGGACTCGGTGCACTTTGTGGGAGGGCACCCGATGGCCGGGGCGGAAACCACCGGTGTGGAAAGCGCCGACCCGTTTCTGTTCCAGAACGCGGTCTATGTTATCTGCCCCCCCTCCAAGAAACACAGAAAACACGTGGACAAGTTTTCCTCGCTGGCCCAGGCCCTGGGTGCGCGCGTACTGATAACCACGCCGGAGAACCACGACCGGATAGCCGCCACGATCAGCCATCTGCCGCAACTTGTGGCGGTGAGCATGATGAACCTGGCCGCGCAGTGCAACGAAGAGGACGAGGATACGCTAAAGCTGGCCGCTGGCGGTTTCCGCGATATCACCCGCATTGCCTCGAGCCCGTTCGGTATGTGGAGCGATATCCTGGCCACCAACTCCGATGAGATCCGGGAGCGGATCGACTCGATGATCAGCCGCCTGGAGTCGCTAAAGGAGGTGGTGGGCACCCCGGAGATGGCCAGCCGGTTTGAGCGGGCCGCAAGCAGCCGCGCGATGATCCACAAGGATGTAAAAGGCTTCCTCTCGCCGCTGTTCGAGGTGGTTGTCACCGCACCTGATGAGGTGGGGGTGATCAAGCGTATCGCTGACGGACTGGCCGGGGAACGGATAAATATCAAGGATATCGAGGTGCTCAAGGTTCGCGAGGGCGAGGGAGGTACGATTAAGCTCGGTTTCGCCACCGAGGATGCCCGCCTCAGTGCAATCCGGATTCTCAACTCTCAGGCTCTCCCTACCCACGCCCGCGACTGATTTTTTACTGGATACTCCATGAATCAACGGATAACAAGTACAACAAAATTTTCCGGCTCTGTCCGTGTGCCCGGCGACAAGTCCATCAGCCATCGTGCGTTGATGTTTGCCGCCATGGCCGAAGGATCAAGTGAGTTGACGGGCCTGGCAACCGGCCAGGACGTGGCCAGCACGGCGGCCTGCATGCGCGCCCTGGGTGCTGGTATTGACCAAATTGGCAGCGGTGTCGTTAATGTGCGCGGCGTGGGAGAGGGGCAGTTTACCCGTCCTGATGCGGAACTGGACGCGGGCAACTCGGGAACCACAATCCGTCTGCTCTCGGGAATTCTGGCGGGCCAGCAGTTCGATGTTACTATCAGCGGAGATAAGTACCTTAGCCGCCGCCCGATGAAGCGCGTGATCGACCCGCTGAGCGAAATGGGCGCCGGGATTGACAGCCAGGGGGGACTTCCTCCGCTGGTTATCAACGGTGGCGGGCTGCGCGGGATAGAATACATCCTGCCGGTGCCCAGTGCGCAGGTAAAGTCCTGTGTGTTGCTGGCCGGGCTTTTTGCCGATGGAGCCACGACAGTTGTGGAGAGTATGCCCAGCCGTGACCACACCGAGCGCCTGCTGCCGATTTTCGGAGTACCGGTGGAGTGCAAAGGTCTTCGCTGCACGGTAAACGGCGGGGCCGCACCACGGGCCGCTTCGGTTACCATTCCCGGCGACCCGTCATCCGCCGCCTTTTTCGCCGCCGCCGCCGCGCTGGTGCCCGGAGGACAGGTGCTGCTGGAGAATATCTGCCTCAACCCCACCCGGGCCGCTTTTTTCGATGTGCTGGCAGAAATGGGCGCTGAAGTGGAACGGCTCAACAGCCGCAGCGAGGCCGGAGAGCCGGTTGCCGATCTTAGGGTGGCCCACGACGGCAAGCTTAAGGCGTTCGACATCGGTGGTGCGCTGATCCCCAGCCTGGTGGACGAGGTTCCGGTGCTGGCGGTGCTGGCCGCCCTGGCCGTTGGCACAAGCCGTATCCGTGATGCGGCCGAGTTGAGAGTTAAGGAAACAGACCGCCTTAAAGCCGTGGCCGGCAACCTTGGCCGGATGGGCGTAGCGGTAAAAGAAACTCCGGATGGGCTGGTGATCGAGGGCGCGGCGCGGCTAAAGGGAGCAGAGATTGACAGCTACGGAGACCATCGGGTAGCGATGGCGTTCAGCGTGGTCGGCCTGGTTGCTGAAAGCGATACGCTGATCGGCGACTCATCGTGCGCCAATATCAGTTTCCCGGGCTTTTACAACGAGCTGAACCGTCTGGCAGGCAGGGCCTGATTATCAATTGAACCGCACAGGAGTCCGGTTATGGAGCACGTATCTATCAGCGGCAAAACCCGCGTACTGGGAGTGATCGGCGATCCTATAGAGCATAGCCTCAGCCCGTTGCTGCATAATTATGTACTGGGCAAGCTGGGGCTGGACTACTGCTACCTGCCGTTTCATGTGCGCAGTGATCTTGCCGGTTCAGTGGTAACCGCGATGCATACGCTGGGCCTTTCGGGCCTGAACGTAACAATCCCCCATAAACAGGTTGTCCGCGATCAACTGGACCTGCTGAGCAAGGAAGCCGAGGCGGTGGGTGTGGTCAATACTGTCGGCCTGGACGAAGTCGGCAATTTGATGGGCCACAATACGGATGTAGCCGGTTTCGAGAAGTCACTGGAAATCAGGGGCCTGCTGGGCCAACTGGACGGGGCGTCGGCTGTTGTGATGGGCGCCGGCGGAGCGGCCAGGGCCGTGCTCTACGCCCTGGCGCGCAATGGAGTCTTTCATTTTACCGTGGGCTACCGAACTCTTTTTGACCACTCCGAGGAACTTGCGGGCTGGTTTCTCTATCAATTTCCGAATGTAGCTTTATCACTTGTTCCGTTTGAGGATACCCATGACCTGGTCAACGCCCTTACCGATTCGGCTATCACGGTCAATGTGACCCCCCAGGGTATGGCCCCCATGATAGACCGTTCTCCCCTGCCGGATGGGGTAATGCCGCCGAAAGGCTCGATTGTCTTCGATACGATCTACACTCCGGAACGCACGCTGCTGCTTAAGCGAGCCGAAGAGGCGGGTTGCCAGACTGTAAACGGGCTGGACATGCTGATCATCCAGGGGATGGAGTCGCTGGAATGGTGGCTGGGCCGGGAAGTGGGCTGGCAGGACATGCTGGATGAGTTGCGGGAGTTGTTGAAAAAGGCGCTGAACAGCTAATCAGAAAACAGCAGGGGCACGGCATACCGTGCCCCTGCTGTCATTATATCAAACTCAGATTCTAGACTATCTCCACCAGTTTGATCTCGAAAGTGAGCGCCTTGCCGGCCAGCGGATGGTTGGCGTCGAGTGTCACCTCTTTCTCATCGATCTCTTTCACCGTAACCGCTGCCGTACTGCCGTCCTCCTGACGCATCTGTATCTGTTCGCCCACTTGCGGGTCCAGTTCCTCGGGTATCTCATCCTTGCCCACCCGGAACACCATCTCGTCGCGGTATGGTCCATAGGCGTCATTCGCCTCGATAGTCACGGTTTCGCTGTCACCCTTTTCCAAACCCTCCACCGCTTTCTCGAAACCGGGAATGACACTGCCCTCTCCCAGCTTGAACTCCAGCGGGTCGCGGCCCTCGGAACTGTCGAACACTGAGTCATCATCCAGCTTACCCGTGTAGTGCACCTTAACTGTATCTCCAGCCTTGGCCCTGGCCATTAAATCTCCTTCACACCCAATGAAACCCTCAATTGCGAACACGATTTGCAACAAAATGGCCTTGTGGGGCGCATAATTCAAGAGTTCAGTTCCTGCTCCAGCCAAAACCGGCTGAAAATCTGATCCGCGGCCCCTGAAGTTTAATCCCCGGCTCATCAAAAATATCGATTCCCGTACTTTCCCAACTTCCCTGCCAGGGAGAGAGCTGGAAGCCTATCGATGTGCCCAGCAGCAACCCGTAACCCGTACCGCCCTCAGTGCTGCTCATCACCCACAGGTAATCCATCTTCAGCATCAGGCCCACGGTGGCCTGTACCGACGAGATCCCGACCGTCCCACGCCCGTCGCCCAGCGGACTGGTGGAGGTTCCGGCCGAGAGTGACGAGATATCGAGGTTAGCCGCTCCCACGCCCACGCCCAGCTCTGGCCGGATATTGAGACCATGCCAGCGATGGGTCACGTAACCCAAGTTGACCCCGCCGTAGGTCCCCGATACAGCGGCCTCGTAGACCCCGGTCCGCCGCTTGCTGTCCGAGAGGAAATGAATATCCCCACCAACGCTCCAGCGTTCGTTGAGCTGGGTGGAAAATCCGCCGCCCAGGCTGGTGAAACCGGTTTCGAATTCTATCATGCCAAGGCCGATCAGGCGGTCGTTAAAATTGCCCATGGCAAGCTGGTCATGCCCTACGCTCAAATACATGCGTCCGTTTGTCAGTTGCGCTGCTCCGGGCCGGACGCCAGCCACAATCAGCAGAGCCAAAACGATTACAAAGACAGCCGCCGGAAACCGGGGGGACGGCTTGTTCATACTGATCTCCTTTGTTGCGACAGCCGCCGTGCGGCCGCCGTGCCCATGGGGATTAATTCAGCGATATTATTTATGTGTACACCGGGGAATGAAAAGCGTTCTTATAAAGATGGGGTAAGGCGAAATGCAAGGTCTGTGAAATTCCGCGCGTAGGTCAGTTGTCCTGTGGAGTCAGACGGGCGATCAGGCTTTGATGGCCGGGATAATCAGCGGACAACTCCCGGCGATTTCCGTGGCAGTAGTCCGCATAATCAAATCCGGGGGCAACCGTGGTACCCATCAAGGCAAACGAACCTCCCTCAATCAGATGGCAGCCCTGCCAGACTCCGCCGGGTACCACAACTATCGGCCGCTGCCCGGCGGCCAGGTCTGTTCCCAACTCGACCACCCGGCCTTTGTCGCCGGGAGCAAGCTGAAGCATGCGCACCGGGTGTCCGAGATAGAAATGGAAAACTTCATCGCTGGGCAGCCGGTGCATGGCGGAGACCGTGTCCGGGGTGAGCAGGAAGTAGATAGCGGTGCCCAGCGAGCGCTCCGAGTTATAGGACGGCCCCAGTTGCTCACCACTCACCTGCCTGTTGCTGCGCCAGATTTCGCGGAAGTATCCGCCCTCGATTTCCAGCGGTTCCAGTTCCAGCAGTTCGATGATTCTTTGTGCGGTAAGAGACATCAGCTTATTTCCTCCAGAACACGAACAAAACCGTAAGCAAAAATATTCCGATAACTCCGGCAGCGGTGAACACTCCCTGAGGCCCGGCACGTGATGCCAGCGGGGCGAACAGCAGCGGTGAAGCGAACTGCCCCACAAAAGCGAAAGAGCCAAGATAGGAGCTTACCCGCCCCAGATATCTGTGCGGAGTGACCTCGCCGATCCAGACCATGCAGGCGGGCGAGAGCAGCCCCTGGCTTACCCCGTAGAGCACGAACGATGACGCAATCAGCGGTAGCGCGGAGGACAGCGCCAGCGGCAGAAAAGCGGCGGCCCAGAGGATCAGCGAAATAATAATAATGCCGCGGTAGCTGAATCGCCGTTTGATCCTGCCGTACATCACCGAGGTCAGTGCGCTTGCCAGGCCCATCGAGGCGACAAACAGGCCGATATGGAAGGGACTGCTGACAGCGGCCAGCTCCAGCAGCGGGGGACCGTGGATCACCAGCGTATATAGCAGCACACTTGAGAAAAAAATCAGGCCATAGATACCGAGTAATACCGGAGCGGCGCGGAAAAGTCCGGCCAGCGTCGTTTTGCCGCTGTTTTCAGCACCGGGTTCAGCCGCGTTTTTATGAGTCTCCGGGATAAAGAACAGGGCAAGCAAAGCCAGTGGAATTCCGGCCAGGTATGCTGCGAACGGCCAGTGCCAGTTGACAGCTCCCAGCGCCCCGCCTGCCACCGGCCAGAGCACCGCGCCCATGGCGTTGGCGCTGCTGCGCCAACCCATCACCCGGTTGCGGCGGGCGCCGTGGAACATGTTGAGAATCATCACCGTGTTGACGATAAAAATAACCGCGGCGCCCACTCCCAACAGCGCCCGTCCCGCTATCAGCGGCCAGAAAGAATCAAGAACCAGCCCCGAGCCACCGGCCAGTGAATAGAGCACCAGCCCGGCGATAAAGGGCTTGCGCACTCCCACCCTGTCGATCAGGCTGCCCACAACCGGGCTGAGCAGGGCGATAAACACCGAATGGGTGGTGATAATCAGCCCGGCCCGCGAGGGGCTCACATCCAGTTGGTCGCGCAAAACGTTGAGCACAGGAGCGATTATCGCCCCGGCCATCACGGTCAGCGTGCCGGCGAAAAGGATAATTGGCAGGACCATGCTGCCGGCCCCGCCGGAATTATGTAGGGATTGCGGATTGGTGTTGTACAAGACTACTGTTCTTCTTCCTTGGCTTCAGTGCTATATAGATAACCGCTCTTAATGGCCTGTTCCATGCTCTGGCGGGTCCAGTTCAGTTCCACATCACCATCCAGCGCTATCCCGTTAATTCCACCGTCGGGGCCATTGAGCAACTGGCCCCAGGCCTTACTGACTTCCATGCAGCTTGCATTGCGGAACCACTGGGGGTGAAGGTTATTCCAGTAACCGCTCTGGTAACGTCCATCCCACAACTGGAACCACAACTGCCCGGAACCACTGCGCATGTACATGTCCAGGCTCCAGATACCATCGCCGGCGCGCTTATCGCCGTGGCTGCCGTCATCGTAGAGCTCCACCGGCACGTTGGCGTAATAACCTTTGGACTCCACCACGCCCCACTGGTAACGGGGAGCATAGTTGAAATTACCGCGCACCACCAGCGGAGGCTCGAACGAGCGCAGTGTTCTGGAATCAACCGTGATCGTAACGGTTACCATCCCGTCAAGAAAAGCACTGGCCAACGGAACAGCGGAGGCGAAGTATCCGGGGTGATCCACTTTTTTCAGCTCATAGCTATGGGCAACTGGCTTGTTCAGCTTGTGCTGGGCCGCGTAGGCGGCTTTTTCGGCGGCTTCCAGCGAGTCCGTATTCACACCGGTCTTGAACGGAGTGAAATCGCGGGGGCTGCCCACTCCCTCCAGCAGCACCCGTCGCCAGACGGAATAGAACGCGTGGTTGCGGATCTCGGTCTGCTCGAACAGCTTACAGGCCTGGATCATCTGCGGCGTGTTGGCATAGCGCGAGAGGTTTATCCCCCCGGCAAGCTCTTGTCCGGAGATGATGTCGATCTTTACCTCGTCGATCGTAAGTTGGTACCAGCCGTCCGCCAGATTTTTCACCGTCAGCAGGTCGGGGCTGTAGCGGTCGTAAAATTCCACAGCCTGCCGCATTGTCTCACTTGTGGAGGGATTTACCGGCAGGGGCAGATGCTGAGCCAGGCGGCTGAACTTGACCGTTTCAGCCGTTGCCGACAACTTGCTTACCGTGCATTCGTTCTGCACATTCACCTTGCCTGCCGCGGCATCGATAACGGTCTCGGCCACCAGGAACTGAGCGCCCATCGCCTCAAGAATACCCAGGCCCATGTGCAACTGCCCGTCCACCGTGGGGTGCACGCTCTCGGCCGTGTACATTAAATTCCCGTCGTAACCGTCCAGTTCCTCGCTTATCCTGTTGCTGCTGTAGTTGAGGTCGTAGAACGAGAGGCCCATTTTGCCGGCCATCAGGCCCAGCTCATGTGAGAACCGCTCCAGCGCCTGGGGGTAGCGAAGAGTACGCATGCGGCTGAAATCATCCACCTTGCCGCGCACCACGTGGGGGATACAGCGAAGTTCATACAGGGAGGGAGAGATCAGCATGATTTCGGGGTTTGAGTGCTCTTTGATGATCCCGATTTCTGTTTTCAAACTGTCCAGGTAAATACTCAATAGCTCAGGATTGAAAGGCTGGTAGCCGCCATCGTTCATCCCCAGCATCACAGTTACCTTGCTGGCCTTGGACAGCTTGATATCGCGGCGAAGGCGGCCTACGTTGCTGCTCCTGTCGCCACCCCAGCCCAGGTTGACAAACTCGAGTTTCCAGGTTGGGTGATGAGCCAGCACATAGTTCTCGATCAGGCGCGGATAGATCCCGTAATCGGTGATACTGTTGCCCCAGAACAGCAACTGGTCACCGTCAGCCAGGAAATATTTCTGCTGGCTCTGCCCGAAAGCGGCGGTGGTGCAGAGAAGCAGGGTGAACAGGACGCACCTTGAAATACAATTCATACTATACCTCGTACGTGACTATGAATGAATATCCTCAAAGTTATTTTCAAGGACAAAAGAAATAGATTATTTATTAGGATTTTACAAATTACACAATAACGTACCCAATCACCAAAAAGAAAACGGCGATAGCTCCTATACCTTGCATTTTTGTATCCTTTATTCGGCTTCCATCTCAGCGGCGGTCTTTGCCACCGGGGAAAAAACCTGCAAAACACAATCCGCCGTGCGAGCAAAGTCGTGACTATGCGGCTTGTCTATTAGAAGCAAAAACACAACCCCCTGTTTCCCCCTTTTCTAAGGGGGACTAAAACCGCAAAACTCCGTCCCACTGCGGAAAAAACGACGACCGAAAAATTCCCCCTTAGCAAAGGGGGTGTCCACGATAAAATCGGGACGGGGGTTGTTCTGTAAGCAACATCGATAGATTATAGATTATGGTTTCTTATTTTATTCCGGCTGTTTATCGGCAGGAGTCCGGCCCATCTCCAGCATCTCCCGGCAGGCGCCAAACACCATCTCCACACTGACGCCGGTCATGCACTGGAAATGGCCCAGCGGGCAACTTTGCGGGCCGTGATCACTGCAGGGACGGCACTCCAGGCCCCGCAGTTCCACAATCCGGCAACGCTCGGAGATGGGTGCGAACCCAAGTGCCGGCACGGTTGCGCCAAATACGGCCACCGTGGGCGTATTAAACGCCCAGGCCACGTGCATCGGAGCGCTGTCACCGGTTACTACCAGACTTGATTTGCGCACCAGGGCGCAGAGCTCACGGATATCTGTCAGGCCCACCATGTCCAGCACGGGCGATTTGCAGGAGTCCAGTACTTTCTGCGCCTGCTCGCGGTCGGTGGTCCCGCCAACCATGATCACCCGGGCTCCAAGCTGTTCCACCAACGCATCTATCAACTGCCCGTAGCGCTCAGCCAGCCAGCGCTTGGTACCCCACACTGAGCCGGGGGCCACTGTCACCACCGGGCCATCGCCGCGCGGAAGGTCTACCCCCAGCATGCCGAACACGTGGTTGGCCTCCTCGCCGGTAACAGGCAGCAGGGGCCGGGTGGGGGCCAGCGACGGGTCCACGCCGAACGGGGCCACAAGAGCGATATTGCGTAATGTTTCGTGCACCTGGAGGGACCGATCCACGCGGTGGGTGTAAAGCGAGGCCATCGCGCTACTCTCGAATCCCACCCGCACCGGAATGCCGGCCATGCGCAGCAGCAGTGCCGTGCGTGCGCTGCGATGGATCGAGATTGCCATATCGAACCGCTCATTGCGAAGTCGCATCGCGGTACGCAACATCCCGATCACACCACGGTCGGCGTTATGCTTGTCGTAGACAATCAGCCTGTCCAGGTAGGAAAGCCCTGCCAGCAGACGCACGCCGCCGGGAGTGGTGCAGAACGCAATGTGGGCTCCGGGAAAGCGGTTGTAGACAGCGCGGATAAGGGGCGTGGTAAGGATTATGTCGCCGGGGAAGGCGGTGTTGAATATCAGTATCTTGTCGAATCGCCTGGCCAATATTCTCTCTTGCCCCTGCTCGGAGTCCTGGTTGCTCACTTGGGAATCATCGTGGCCACCGGCAGGATCATCTCCTCGGGGCTGATGCCTCCGTGGAGGAAACTGCCGTAGTAGCGGCTCTGGTACTCACGCAGCTTGGTTGGGTAGACAAAATAGGTTTCCTCGACCGCGAAAATGTAATGCACGTTCATCCCCAGGTACGGCAATCGCGCCTTGCGGGAATCGCGCACCAGGAACGCGTTCTGACCATTCTCGCTGCTGATATTGTCGCCGAACTTATAGCGCAGGTTTGTGGACGCGTCGCGCTTGGCGTACACCGTGACCGGCCTGGTGCAGTGGACACTGCCGTGGTCGGAGGTGAGTACCACGGGCACTCCCTGGCGCGCGGCCTCCTGGAGTACTCCCAGCAGGCTGGAGTGACGGAACCAGCTCAGCACCAGGTCACGGTACGCCTGCTCATTGGGTGCTATCTCCAGCAGGATTTCGCTCTCCGAACGCCCGTGGGTCAGGATGTCGATAAAGTTGACCACCAGGGCGGTAACTCCACGCTGAAGCAGCGAGGGTATCTTTTTAACCAGGCGCTGGCCTTCTTCCTTGGTGAATACTTTCTCGTAGCGCAACGGACCCTTGAGCTTAATTCCCAGCCTGTCGAACTGGGCGGCCAGCAGTTGTTTCTCGTACTGGTTCAGGCTCCCCTCGTCATCGCTGCCAACCTGCCAGTACTGGGGATACTGCTCGATAATCTGTCCCGGAAAGAGGCCGCTGAAAATGGCGTTGCGCGCGTAGGGCGTGGCCGTGGGCAGAATCGAGAAATAGGTGCTCTGGCTGATATCAAAAAACTCCTCCACCAGCGGGGTCAACTGATGCCACTGGTCCATCCTCATGCAATCGACCACGATAAACAGCACGGACTCATAGTCCTCGATCAGCGGCGCGAGGAACTGGTCGACCACGTCCACACTGAGCAGCGGACGTTCCTGGCGGGGCTTGTACAGCCAGTTCAGGTAATCGCTGACCACGTAGTTGGAATAATCGGACCGCCACTGACGTTTCAGGCCCTGCAACAGCCCTGCCAGACCATCCTCACCGGTCTCGGCCAGGCGGCTCTCCCAGTCTATCATCTCGCCGTAGGTCTCGGCCCATTCCTGCCAGGTGAACATGTCGCTGCGCCTGTCCTCCAGCTCGCGGAAGCGGCTGACAAAATCCTGGGCGGTGCGTTGGTGGCGGATCCTGCTACCCTCGAGCAGCCGCTTGCAGACCATCAGCACCTGGTTCGGGTTAACCGGCTTGACAATGTAGTCATCCACGCGGCGGCCGATCGCCTGATCCATCAGGTCCTCTTCCTCACTCTTGGTCACCATCACGATCGGCAGGTTGGGGTACACCTTGCGGATGTCTTCCACTGTCTCGATGCCGCGTTTACCGGGCATCTGCTCGTCCAGCAGCACAAGGTCCACCGGGGAGATGCGTATCATCTCCACCGCGTCCTCGCCGTTGGTGGCGGTTTCCACCTGGTAACCCTTCTGCTCCAGAAAAATGATCTGGCTCTTCAATAACTCGATTTCGTCGTCAACCCACAGTATCTTACGGGATAATTCGTTTGACATTGTTTTTATCCAAGGAGTAGATTTTAGCGGCGGCGGCGGTCAGTTTACGCCGAATTTGTGAATGCTTCTCATCTCTCCACAAGAGCATATCCATGTTAGTTATAAAGGCCGGTTAAGTCAATGACAGAGAACCCGGACAATAAAGGCGGCGCTGTGATCGAGCTCGGAACGGAAAAGCCGTTGATCCTGGTGGTGCGGTTCAGCTCGATTGGTGATGTGCTGCTGACCACCCCCGTGCTGCGCGCGATCAAAACTCGCTGGCCGGAGTCGCATCTGGTATTCCTGACCAAGGAGCGGTTCGCAGCGGTGCTGGAGCGTAACTCTCACCTGGATGAGATAGTGCGGGTGGGAGACAGTGCCGGCGCCGAGGAGATGCGCATCGCGGCCCGCAAGCTGCTGAACCGGCCCTGGGACTTGTTCGTGGACCTTCACGGCAGTATCCGCAGCCGTCTGGTGGGCCGGGTGGTGGGCGCGCGCTACAAGGTGCGCTACAATAACCTGCGGCTAAAGCGCACCCTGCTGATCTACGGCAGGGTTGACCTCTATGGTGCTGCTCCGCCGAGTGTGCCCGAACGTTATGCAGCCTGCCTGAAAAAGTTCGGTGTGGAACTCGATGATAAGCCATGTGAATTTCAGTTATGTGAGAGCGACCGTGAAGAAGCAGATAGCCTGCTCAAAACGCAATGGCCCGGCCCGGTAAAAATCCTGGCGGTGGCCCCCGGCGCTGCCTGGCCGATCAAGCGCTGGCCCGCAAAATATTTTGCCGAGGCCGCCCGCAAGATCAGTGAGCAAAAAGGGTGGGAGATTTTACTGTTGGGCGGGCCTGGGGACAGTAGCACATGTGCAGAAGTAGCGGCAAGGTTGCCTGATCGGCAAAAAATTCTGGACCTGAGCGGGAAACTTTCCCTGCGTGGCTCTGCGGCGGCGGTTGCCCGCGCGGATTTTTTGCTGACCAATGACACGGGGCTGATGCATATCGCGACAGCGGTGGGCACACCGCTTACCGCGGTTTTTGGCCCCACAGTACGGCAACTGGGGTATTTCCCGTACCGGGCGGCCAATGCAAGAGTGGTGGAAAGCAAACTCTGGTGCCGGCCCTGCACACACAACGGACGGGCAAAATGCCCGCTGGGGCATCTCAGGTGCATGAATGATGTAAAAGTTAAAATAGTGGCGGATTTTTAATCCGCTCTATGTTATAATATAGTTGCCTTACCCGGCTTCGTATCTTAGAGCTTGGCAACGAAGTTCTCAAAACTTACAGTCCTCTGAACTGCGTGGTTGATGGGAAGACTTCTTATGAGCAAGTTCCAGAACTCGACAAAGTTTTACAGCATGATCCTCGACGGTATTTCAGAGGCGATCGTGGTTGTCAGCGACGATGGCATGATCTCCTTTGTCAACCGGGCTGCTCTTAAAATGTTCGGCTACCAGGAAAAGGAGTTGCTCGCCAGGAAGATTGAGGTTCTCCTACCCGCTGATCTCAGAATACAACATCAGCAACATCGTGGAAAATACATGATAGCTCCGCTCAGCCGCCCGATGGGCTCGGATCTTGACCTTCACGGCCTGCGTAAAGACGGCTCCAGGTTCCCCGTGGAGGTTGGGCTTGATTGCGTGGATATCCGGGATGAGACGCTTGTGATCGCGATTATCACGGAAATTACTCATCGCAAGAACCTTGAAGGTAAGTTGATTGAAAGCGAGGAACGCTGGGAGTTTGCTCTGGAGGGCAGCGCTCAGGGCGTCTGGGACTGGAACGTGGAAACTGGCGAAGTGTTTTTATCAGGCCAGTGGAAAGCGTTGCTCGGTTTTGCCGAAAATGAGATGGAGAACAGCCTCGCCGAGTGGGAGGCCAGGGTGCATCCTGATGATCTGGAGAGCAGTCTGGAGGAAATCAAACGGCATCTCGACGGGGATACGCCGGTTTATGTCCACGAGCACCGCTTGCTGTGCAAGGACGGCTCGTACATGTGGATTTTCGCCCGTGGCAAGGTGATGTCGCGTACACCGGAGGGCAGGCCGCTGAGGATGGTGGGTACCAACACGGATATCACGGATCGTAAACGCGCCGAGGAAGTGTTGCGCAACCTGGCAATGAAAGATGCGCTTACCGGGCTGTACAACAGGCGGGCTTTCGCGGAGAAGCTTAATTATGAGCAGGAGCGTTTCTTACGCACCGGCAGGCCGTTCTCGCTGATTCTGTGCGATATAGACAATTTCAAGAATGTCAACGACACCTATGGGCACGACTGCGGCGACATGGTCCTGAAAAAAATCGCCAAGCTGATGCAGGGTTCGATGCGCAAGCATGATTGTGTGGGACGCTGGGGCGGCGAGGAGTTTATCATGCTGCTGCCGGAGACCGGGCTGGATGGCGGCAGGCTGCTGGCCGAAAAAGTCCGAGAGCTAATAGCTGAAGAGAAGTTCAGCCACGGGAAAAAGCCGCTTAACGTCACCATGAGTTTCGGGGTGGCCGAGCACGGCGAAAAAATCGAATTGTCCGAGCTGACCGCTACAGCGGACAAGCGGCTTTATATCGCCAAGGAGCACGGCCGCAACCGGGTGGTGGACATGGATGGGGATTGAGGGGGGAGGCATTAAGGGGCATTTTAAGTGTATGCGGGGGGGTGGGGGTGGAGATTAAACTACCGAGTTAATCAAACAAGTTTCAAATCTACACCGAATTTATTTCCTGATACTTCGCAAGCAATTGCGATTGCATTTTTAATTGTAGAACGACTGTAATTTGTACCAATCCACCAACCATCAAACTTCTCTTTTGAATATTCTTCACATAAATCAGACCTGTCCGGGTACAACTCATACTTATTGCGAGATAAATACCTTCGTTTTCTTCCGTGTTTTGGTAAGGCGGCATAATCTTCTAAAAAACCATTATTTTCTGCTGCAAATACTTCAAAAACTTTAAACAAAGTTTCAATTGCGCTGCCCAAAATATATGTTTCCCCACGATAAATAAATCCACTAAATTGTTTTTTTGAATTTTCTATGGTGGAGGGCGGTGCTTTTTTTGCAGTGGGAGATTTTGGTGATTTGCATTCAACAAGTGAGTTATTAGAGAAATGGTCTAGATGTTTTCTAACTTCGTCTGGTGTTGGCTTAAAACCACAAAGCGTTTCAACTTTATCAGCCAGTAACTCAACAAGAATTTCATCTTGCTCTTGCATCAATTGTGACCATGCTTTGGGAAGTGTATTCTTGATAATTATTCCCTTACGAACATTTTGGTAATCTTTTCTTGCATTTGAAATTGCAGCACCAGATACAACTTCAGAATACTTCAAATATCTATCAAATACATGGCAGCACTCCTTAATATTTCTTGCAATTAAATCGAGCTTGTAAACACATCTTTCAAAATATGATCCCTGTTCTCCCGGAAGAAAGAAATTCCATTCTTGGCCATCTGTTAAAATGGCCATAGGTATACCTTGGTGGAAGGCATAATTGAAAAGTTGGGTTTCAGAACCTTGAATATTACCGATAAATTTTGATTCAATTATAATGACTGGTTTATTTGAGGGGTGGCATAGAGCGTAATCTACACGTCCCTCACCTACTTTGAATTCTGGTGAAACCAATGAAGAATCAAATATATTCCAACCTAAGCAGTTCAGAATTCTTAAAATCACACCTTGAGATATAGCTGCTTCGTTATTAAATCTGTGTTCTCTGATGCCTTTACGTATATCATCTATTTCTTCTTCAAAAGACATTTTACCATCCTCAATAAAAATTAAGGTGGTTATTACAGCCATTTGTTAATTGCTAAAGATATTTGCGCATTATAACTATAGGAATATGTTAGAATTGTCAATAAACAAAAGTAAGTATTTTGAATTGGTATTGACTGTTAAAGGAAACAACCTTCACTTCCCCAGCACCCTCTTAAACCACTCAGTCTCCATCTTCCGTATTTCCTCGCGACTGGGTTTTACTACCGCCCCCTTGGGGTTGGGCGGGTAACCGTGGTCCGCATTGGCCACCCGGACAAACTCGCTCTCAACACCCGCCTTTTGCAGCGCCTCGTAAAAATACTCACTCTGCTCTACAATCACTATCCCGTCTTTCTCTCCATGGATAATCAGGATCGGCGGGTCATCGGGGTCAATGTAGGTTATCGGGTTGGCCATCCGCACCAGCTCGGGGACTTTTGTTACCTGCCGGCCCAGCCACAGGGATTCCGGCGAGTCGGGAGTAAGATGGCGCATGCGCCCCGGGGCGTCCTCCATGCGAAGGAAATCCACCGGGCCGAAGTGGTCCACCACCGCCTGCACGGAACTTGATTGCTCCAGATGCCCCTCGTGGCCCTCAAGGTACTTGTCGCCGCCGGAGGTGCCCAGCAGGGCCACCAGGTGCCCGCCCGCCGATTCGCCTGTCACGCCTATCCGCTGGGGGTCGATCCCGTACTTGGCCGCATGGGCGCGCACCCAGCGGATCGCCCGCTTGCAGTCATAAACTCCGGCCGGGAAATTGGCCACCCCTGAGAGCCGGTAGTTGACAGATACACCCACGAATCCGGCTTTTGCGAACCCCAGCGCACGGGATGCGCTCTTGCGGCCATTGCGCCACGCGCCGCCGTGGATATGCACGATTGCCGGAACAGGGGAGTCCGAGTCGTTGGCGTAGGCTATATCAAGCAGAAGCTCGTAACCGTCGGCGTTGCCGAACACGATATCGCGCTCCAGGGTGATCCCGTCGACCTCTTCGAACGTGGCGCCGAATGACAGGGTGGTGAGAAGCAGGACGGCGACAGTAAGCGCCAGGGTGGCGGCGCGGCAGCTATGACGGATAGCCATCGGACTCTCCTTGGTTTGAGAGGTAGACATCCCCCGTCCCGATTTCATCGTGGACACCCCCTTTATTAAGGGGGAATTTTCCGCCCCGTATCTGGCAGCACGGTTGACAGGGGTTTTGAGGTTTTGAATTCCCCCTTAGTAAAGGGGGAAACAGGGGTTGTTATTTTGGTGTACATTCAACCGGCCTGTATAATTCCATCTTCTAACGGAATATCAGTTTCTCTACCTCGTCCATTGTCTCGCCCCGTTTCAGCAGCGGCTCGATAAAGCGCCGGTGGGTGGGATCGAGATAAGCTTTGACCACTTTGCAGCCCCGCTGCGGGTTGAGCGTGGCGGTTGATGGCCGGGCGGGCACCAGCACGGTGTCGCCCTTAACGGCTTCCAGTTGCTCGCCGTGCTCGCCGGTAACGTTCATCGCACCCTCCACAACAGTGAGCACCACAAAAGAGCACCCGCCGGTGTCGACCCGGTAGGTGCTTTCCAGTTCCAGTATCTCCACGCTGAAATACTGGCAACTGGCCATGTGGGAGATACGGTTGCCGCCCTCGTGGTAGCTGATGCCCGTTATCTTGTCCGGGCTGCTGTGGGCAAAGTCGATCACGTCCATGCCCTTGCCGATATGCAGCGGCCGCGGCGCACCGTCCGAGCCGGTACGGCCCCAGTCGTTGAGGCGGTAAGTCATGTCCGAGTTCTGCTCCACTTCCAGGATAACCGTGTTCTCGCAGATAGCGTGGACCACTCCGGTGGGCAGGAACAGGAAATCACCCGTGGATACGGGAAAGCGGCGGACCATCGCGTCCAGGCCTTCGCCGGTCTCCAGCGCGGTGCGGAAAGCTTGCGGTTCCACGTCCGGCGCAAGGCCCCTGATCAGTTGGGCGCCGGGGCCGGCGTGGACCACGTACCAGCATTCGGTCTTGCCGTTGTCACCGTCGTTTTTCCGCGCATAGCTGTCCGCCGGGTGGACCTGCAACGAGAGCAACTGGCGCGCATCGATAAATTTGGTCAGCAGCGGGAATGTCTCATCGGCAGCGGGCGCTCGTCCGGCCAGTTCCAGCGGACGCTCGTCGTAAATTTGCCCCAGGCTCACGCCCCGCAGCGGGCCGTTGAGCGGATGGGTGATATCGTCGCGGTAAACCGAGAGCTCCCAGCTCTCGCCGATCAGTCCTTCGGGCATGTCCTTGTTCAGCAGCTCTTGCATCACTCTGCCGCCCCAGATTTTATCCTTGAAGATCGGGGCCAGCTTCATCGGATACAGTTTATTCTCGCTCATTAACTTCATTCCACACTTGAGAGATAATTATTTATCACAGGCAGGCTGAAAGGCAACCGGATTGTCTTCATGATGGTTTTGGGCGAACACAAGGTTCGCCCCGGCAGTTTTACCTTGGGATTCTTTAATCTTCCTCGCCCACCAGCGCCAGCACGTTGGCCAGCAGCTCATCAACTCCCTGGCCACTCAGCGCGGAGGTGGGCAGAACCTGCTCGCGTGAGACCGCCCCGGCAAGGGCGCGGACCAACTTGTCCACAGCCTGGTTCTGCTTGCCGCGCTTGAGCTTGTCGGCCTTGGTAAGGGCGATCATCATCGGCACCCCCGTCTCGGCCAGCGAGAGCAGCATTTTTTTGTCCTCGCCGGCAATATCTCGACGGATATCGAGCAGGCAGACCACCCCTCTAAGGGCTTCGTTGCCTTCCATGTACCGCGCCACCATCTCCTCCCAGCGCTGTTTGACCTCGATGGGAACCTTGGTAAAACCGTAGCCCGGCAAGTCGACCAGATCAAACTTCCCGTTAATTCTGAAGAAGTGGATTTTACGGGTCTTACCGGGAGTGGAACTGATGGGGGCCAGTTTGCGGCGGCCCAGCATGCGGTTGATCAGACTGGATTTGCCCACGTTGCTACGGCCGGCCACCGCCACCTGGGGCAACTCTCCGGGCGGAACAGTGTCCCTGGGGCCGAATGCACCCACCGGCTCAATGGAGAAGATACCTGTAGCTTCACCTGTCATGGTTTATCCCATCGAGCCGGGTAGGGCGTCATCAATGCGTGATTCCACCGGGACGTGCGCCGGCGGAGTCATGGGCTGCTGAAGGATAATCCTTGCCGGCAGCGAGCGCGGGCAGGGGGGAAGTCAGTGCTATCTCCAACACCTCGTCGACAGTGTCGACAAAAATGATTTCAATTTTGTTCCGGACTTCTTTCGGCAGCTCTTCCAGGTCCTTGCGGTTGCGCGCGGGCCAGAGCACCTTGCGCACACCGGCGCGCAGTGCCGCCACGGTTTTCTCGTTGAGCCCGCCCACGGGCAGCACACGGCCACGCAGTGTGATCTCACCCGTGAGGGCCACGTTTCGATGCACCGGAATACCCGTCAACGCACTGATCACCGCTATTGCGATAGCCACTCCGGCCGAGGGTCCATCCTTGGGAGTTGCGCCCTCGGGGACATGGATATGGAAGTCGAGATTCCTGTAAAAGTCCTCATCGAGCCCCAACACCTCATAGCGGCTGCGCACGTAAGTCATCGCTGCCTCGGCCGACTCTTTCATCACATCGCCCAGCTTGCCGGTGAGCAGCAGACGGCCCTTGCCCTTTACCGGGGCCACTTCCACGTGCAGGATACTGCCGCCCGCTCCGGTCCAGGCCATCCCGTTGACCAGGCCCACTCTCGACTTTTCTTCGAGTTCGGTATCGGCAAAACGCGGTGCGCCCAGGAACGATTTCAGCGAACGGGGCGAAATCTTGACCGGCAACTTTGGCTTCTTGCGGCTGGCCAGTTTGCGCGCCACTTTGCGGCAGACCGCGCCGATCTCACGCTCCAGGTTGCGCACTCCCGCCTCACGGGTGAAACTGTCAATGATTGCGGAAATAGCGTTGTCGTCGAACACGATCTTTTTAGTGTCGATCCCGTGCTGCTCAAGCTGTTTGGGCAGCAGGAACCGGCGGGCGATCTCTCTCTTTTCGTTGTGCAGGTAGCCGGGCAGGCGGATGATTTCCATCCTGTCGCGCAGCGGCTCCGGGATATTCTGCTCGTAGTTGGCCGTGGTGATGAACATCACCTTACTGAGGTCGTAATCCACCTCCAGGTAATGATCGACAAACTGGTTATTCTGCTCCGGGTCCAGCACTTCCAGCAGGGCGCTCGACGGGTCTCCGCGGAAGTCATTTGAGAGCTTGTCTATTTCATCGATCAGCAGCACGGGGTTGATCACTGTTGCGCGTTTCATCGCCTGAATCAGCTTGCCGGGCATGGCTCCGATATAGGTCCGGCGATGGCCGCGGATTTCAGCTTCATCGCGCACACCGCCCACGGAGATACGCACCAGCTTACGCCCCAGCGCACGGGCCACACTTTTGCCCAGCGAGGTTTTGCCCACACCGGGAGGACCGACAAAGCAGAGGATGGGGCCCTTGAGCTGGCCCACCAGCTTGCTGACCGCGATAAACTCTATAATCCGCTCCTTGGGTTTATCCAGCCCGTAATGGTCCTCATCCAGTATTTCCGCCACTTTTTCGACACTCAGCCTGTCGCCGGTGGTCTCTTTCCAGGGCAGGCTGAGCACCCAGTCCAGGTAGTTGCGGACCACCGTGGCCTCGGGGCTCATCATGCTCATTTTGGAGAGCTTGGTTATTTCCTTCTCGCATTTCTTGCGGACTTCCTCCGGGAGGCCTTTTTTCCGCACCTGTTTGCGCAGTTCTTCTATCTCGTCGTATTCCTCGCCCTCATTGCCCAGTTCGCGATGGATGGCCTTGAGTTGCTCCTGGAGGTAGAACTCGCGCTGGTTCTTGTAAATCTGCCGCTTAACATCATCGTCGATCTTGCGCTCCAGGCGCAGGATTTCTATCTCGGCATTGAGGTACTGGCAGAGCAGCTCGAAATGACGGATCAGCGAATCGGCAGCCAGCAGGCGCTGCTTTTCGGACATGTTGACCAGCAGGTGGCCGGCCACGATATAGGCCAGGCGCTGGTTGGAGTCGACATTCTGGATCGAGACCATCAGCTCATCGGGCAGACGCGGGTTGAGCTTGACATATTCCTCGAACAAGCTGAGCGCCTTGCGGCTCAGTGCTTCCAGTTGCTTGGTTCCCGGCGCGTGGAAGGGGTGAATCTCAAAACGTGTGCGAAGGAAGTCCTTGCCGGGGATAAAGCGTTTGATATTTACCGTCTCCAGGCCCTCTGTCAGAATCTTCAGCGTTCCATCGGGCAGACGCACGGTTTGCAGAATTCTGGCCACCACTCCTACCCGGTAGAGGTCGCCTCCGGCCGGGTCCTCCTGGTCGCCGTTTTTCTGGGCCACCAGCACAATCAGACGGTCACCGAGCATGGCGGCCTCGATTCCGGCGACAGAGCTCGGGCGGCCAACCATCAACGGTGTGACCATGTATGGAAACACCACCACATCACGCAACGGCAGCACCGGCAGCACGTCATGAGTATGAAAAACATCGTCATCCTTGACGAATGTAAGCTTGTGCTTATCAACCATGGGTAACAATTACCTCTGATCTTTCCTCAAGTGAAAGGCCGCAGCTAGTGCGGCTCCAGATTGCTGGATAAATATAACACTATTTTCCATTTTCCGCCCAACAACTACTATAAATATACACTCCACTGTCAAGATCGTTCGCGGGCGGTTAATTGAGCGGTCTCTCTTCTTTGGGGATAGAGCGGATCAGCAGGAACGGGTTATCCTTAACCTGATCCGACATGATTTTGAGGTTCTCGCTGGTGCGCTCCATATCGTGAATAATTTCGTTCAGGCTGGAGGCATTGTTCTCGATCATCTTTTCCACACCTGAAACAGTCGTGTCTATTCCGGCCAGGGTAAGAGTGGCCTGCTGGATGGAGTTGCGCGCATCCAGCATCACCCTTGCCACCATCGAGTCGCTGCTGACCAGCAGATTGTTGATATTCCCCAGCAGTGTATCAATAGTGAGAATGGTCTGGCGGGTATCGCCGAGCAGCAGTTCGAGATCGCCGGAGGCGCTGCGCACAACGTTGTTGATCCCGGCGATTATCGAGTCGATCCGGGCGATATTGACCGGGTTAAGCAGCAGGTTAACCCGGTGCAGAATTCCCTGTAGGGTATCACCCACACTGGCCATCTGGTCCATCATGCCATCCATCGTGGTCAGGTTCTTGCTGCTTATCATATCTCCCGGCTTGAGCAGGGGCGCGGGTTGGTGGCGCGGGTCCAGTTCCAGATGGTGCTCGCTGGTGATCGAGACGAAACTGAGGTAGGCCACGGTATTGCTCTTGATATTCAGTCCCTTGCCCACTTCTATGGTAAGCAGGATACTTGCGCCGTCGTCCTGCTGGATTTCGACCTGCGAGATCTTACCAACCACCATCCCGCCCATCCGAACCGGTGAGCCGGCTTCCAGGCCGCCGATATAATCGAGATCGACGAAATAATGGTCCATCTCTTTCCAGAACTTTGCGCCGGAAACCGATACAATGAAACCAGCGAAAATGATCAGGGAGATGAAGATCCAGATACCGGCCTTGATCTCGGAATGCTTGTAGCGCGAGGATTTCCTCATTTGGCTTTTCCGTTGTCTGTTGTTCGTTGCCTCAGGTTTTGCTGGTCAGGGCGCGGGCGTAGCGGCCAATCTCGTCATCGCCGTATGTCTCTGCCCGCCGTTGGACAAACTGCATTACGCGGGGATGTTCGCAGGTCCGGAACTGTTCAGGCGGCCCGGCGAAAATCACCACACCCTCATGGAGCATCACTACCCGGTCGGCTATCTTGTACATCGATGCCATCTCGTGGGTGACCACGACAATGGTCATTTTCAGGGCTTTCTTGAGCTTGATTATCAACTCATCCAGTCCGGCTGCGATAATCGGGTCCAGTCCGGCCGAGGGCTCATCGCAGAACAGAATCTCCGGGTCCATCGAGATCGCCCGGGCAAACGCGGCCCGTTTTTTCATCCCGCCGGAAAGCTCGCTGGGCATGTAGTCCTCAAAACCCGACAGACCCACCATATCCAGCTTGATCCTGGTCATGATCTGGATCGTGGACTCTTCCAGCCTGGTATGTTCGCGCAGCGGCAGAGCCACATTGTCACCGATTGTGAGCGAGTTGAACAGGGCCGAGCTCTGGAATACCACGCCCACCTTGCGCAACAGGTTGGACATCCGGTCCTCGTCCATGGTGGTGATATCCTGGCCCTTGATCAGGATTCGTCCCCCCTGTGGTTTGCGAAGGCCGATAATGTGGCGCAACAGTGTGCTTTTGCCGCATCCGGAGCCGCCCAGGATAACCGTGGTCTCGCCGCGGCGAACCATCATGTCCACATCGGTCAGCACCTCATGGCTGCCAAAAGAGACCACCAGATTGTGGACCTCGACGGCGTTTTCCTTTTTCTCCCCGGCGTCCAAGCGTTCCCCTTACCAGAGATAGTAGAACAGAGCGGTGAAAAAAGCGTCGGCCAGGACAATCAGGAAAATACTCACGACCACGCTCATCGTCGTGTTGCGTCCCACTCCCTCTGCCCCCCCTTTTACCTTGAAACCCATGTAGCAGCCGGTAACACCAACCAACAGCGCGAAAACGAAACTTTTGATCAAACCTGTAACCAGGTCCTTGAGAACCAGCGCGTAGATTGTGCGGGTCACATAGCGCTCGAAACCCAGGTCCAGGCTGAAAACCGCCATGCATACACCGCCGCCGATTCCCACCAGATCGCTGATCACTGTTAGGCAGGGCCCCATGATAGCCAGGGCCAGCAGCTTGGGCACAACCAGGAACTTGACCGCGTTGAACCCCATCGACTGCAGGGCCTCGATCTCCTCGCCCACTTTCATCGTGCCGATCTCGGCGGCAATCCCGCTTCCCGAGCGCCCGGCGATAATAATCGCGGTCATCAGCGGTCCCAGCTCGCGGGTATGGGCCACTGCGACCAGGTCGGCGGTAAAGATGGTGGCTCCGAACTGCTCAAGCTGGTAGGCGCTCTGCATGGCCAGGATCATACCGATAGAAAAGGAGATCAATACGACGATTGGGATTGCGTTGACCCCCACCTTGACCATCTCGTCGAACGTACTGCCAACACGAAGACCCTTGCCCTGCAACGGCGCGACAAACGTCCAGTACAGGCTGTCGATTATCAGCCGATATAAAAATGCGAGTTGATCCACCGAATCGGCGGTCCGGCGGCCGATAGAGCCGAAAAAGCCCGCAAGTAAACCTTGTTTCTTCAAATCAGTATCATCCATTGGGCCGGGAATCTTTCCCTGGTAACGAACCGTAATCAGCAGCAGGCCTGCCCGTGATGCCGGAGCAGGATTATCAACCCGCCAGCGCCTGGTCCAGGTTGTCGTAAATGTCAAACACCTTGTCCAGCCGGGCCAGCTCGAACACCTCGCGCACATCCTCGTTGAGCGAAGCGACCCGGAACGAACCGTCGTAGCGGGCCGTGAGCTGAAGTCCCTCGACAAGCGTGGCAACGCCGGAAGAATCCATGTAATCGACCTGCTTGAGGTCCACCACCAGCAGGCTGATTTTTTTCTTGACCAGCTTAGTGATCGCCTTGCGAAGGTCGGGGCTGGTGTAGAGGTCAATATCGCCGCTGACAGAGATTACAGCGCCCTTATCGCTGTTTTTGGTGGTGACTTGCAATTTCTTTTCCTCCCTTGGGCGAAACGTACTTGACCAGTTTCAGCACTGTTCCGTACTTGCGGCCAGACTTATACTGCACCCGATCCATGATTGAATGGATCAGCATCACACCAAGCCCACCGGGACGGACCGGGCCCTGTTCCTCCAGTTCCCGGCGCCGGGCCTCGACACAATCGCGGAGCTTTTCCACATCGATTTCCTCGCCGAAATCCCGCAGCAGGATTTCGATCCGGTTTTTGTAAAGCCGGATGCGGATCACGATGTCCTCATCACAGCAATCCTGGTAACAGTGACGGATGATGTTGGTGCAACCCTCATCGACCGCCAGCACTATCGCGTGGCTGTCCCGGGCGTTGAAGCCTACCATTTCACAGGCCTGGCCGATAGTGCTACGCACCAGCTTCATCATCTTGGGATGACCGGGTATGCGGATGTCGAGGCATTCCTTCATGCTCTACCGCCATTTAATCGCCATAATAGTGATATCGTCAAACTGGCTTTCCTCGCCCGCGTGGTTGGTAACAGCTTCCACGAGTTGAGTTACCAGATCGTGAGTCGTCTGCCAATTGCCGCGGACGAAGTTTTCTATTTTCTTGAGCGTAAACTTTTCACCATTTGAGCTCTTGGCATCCAGAAGGCCGTCGGAGAACAACAAAATAGTATCGTCGCGGCGCAGCGAGTGACCCGCCTCTTCGAACGAGGCTCCGGCCTGGATTCCCAGCGGGATACCACCACTGCCGTCGAGCTTGCTCAGATTGTCTCCCTTGCGGCGGTACAGGATCGGCGGGATATGGCCCCCGTTGACATAACGCAACTCGCCGTGACAGGTGTCGATAGTCATGTAGATCATCGTGACGAACATGCCCTGCTGACTGCGCTCGGACAGCATTTTATTGAGGATCGTCATCGTGGGCACGGGTTCCTCAAGCTGGTGGGACTCGAAGCGGAAGTCGCTGATCAGCCGCGCCATGTAGAGCGCTGCCGGCATGCCCTTGCCGCTCACATCGCCAATCGTGATCCCAAAGAGACCGGGCCGCAGTTCGATGCAGTCATAGAAATCGCCTCCAACCATGCTGGCCGGCAGGTTGATTGCCGAGATTTCGAATTGATCATTTTCCATGGTGAAGCTTCGCGGCAGGAAACCCTGCTGGATGGCGCTGGCCATTTCAAGCTGTTGCTGGACCCGCTGGTTGTGAAGCAACTCGCGGTGCATCTGGGCGTTCTGCACCGCCACTGCCACACCGTTGCAGAAAGTCTCGAACATCCGGAGGTCTCTTTCATCGAACGGCCTGCCATCCTTGCGGTTGACAACTTCCGCCACACCCAGCAGGTTGTCCTGGCTTATCAGCGGGCAGGCCATCAGCGAGTGGGTGACAAAGCCGGTTAGTTTGTCGGTGCCGGTAAAAAAACGGTCGTCCTTGCTGACATCCGGCACCACCACCGATTTCCTGTTCTCGGCCACCCAGCCGGCGATTCCCTGTCCCAGTTTGAGCTTGAAACTTTTTTCCAGCGAGCTTCCCACCTCACCCAGCGCAACGCGGCATTCGAGAATACTCTTCTCCTTATTGAGCAGCATCACGTTACTCGCCTCGGACAGCATCACGCTCTGGCTGATCTCCAGTACCTTGCGGATCAACTCCTCAAGATCAAAAGTGGAGGTGAGCAGCACACTCATATCGATAAGGCTGGAAAAAAAAGTAGCCTGATTTTTCAGGTTCTGAATTTCGCCTTTGAGTTGGTCAACAATCTCTGACATATCCTGCCGTTGCACGGCTTTCCTTTCGTTTGGATAGTTTTTCAGTATTGTACCCCAGCTTCGGGGATAAATCAAGGATAATGCTGGCTGATGAATAAGAGCCGGCCAGTCTGTAAGCAATTAACAATTAAAGAGATGAGGAGATAGTACGTTAGATCAGTCCGAATTTGGCCGCGCGGTAGACAAACGTGTCGCGGGAGAGGGACAGCAGACGGGCGGCCTCGCTCTGGTTACCAGCGCAGCGCTGAAGGGCCTGGCTCAGGATGAATTTTTCGTGTTCGGCCATATCGATTCCATCCGGCGGAATAACGAACACTCCGCTGTCGAGTGCTTCCGGCTCCGCGCCATGTGGCTGGGTAAGCTGAATATCGGCGGCGGTAAGCGCTCCGCCCTCGGCGAACAGCATCGCCCGCTCGATCACGTTGCGCAACTCACGCACGTTGCCCGGCCATTGATGAGCCAGCAGTTTGATCTCAGCCTCGAAATCTAGTCCTGAGATAGACTTGTTGAACTGCTGGTTGAAGTCGTGGATAAATTTCTCGGCCACCAGCAGAACGTCACGCCCCAACCTCCGCAGCGGGGGAAGGGTGCAGTTGACCACGTTGATTCTGAAAAAGAGGTCCTGGCGGAACATGTTCCGGCTCACCATCTCTTCGATATTGCGGTTGCTGGCGGTGATCAACCGGGCATCGACCTCACGCTCGCTCACCTCTCCCAGCCGTCTAATCCGCTTGCCTTCCAGGAAACTGAGCAGCTTGGCCTGTAATTCCAGCGGGAGTTCTGCTATCTCATCGAGAAACAGCGTGCCCCCGCCCGCTTCCTCTATGATACCGCGCTTATCGCTGGTCGCTCCGGTGAAAGCGCCCCGCCGGTAGCCGAACAGTTCGCTCTCCAGCAGGTTGGCCGGCACGGCGGCGCAGTTAAGTTCCACGAACGGGCCGTTTTCCAGCGGGCTGTTATAATGGATTATGCGGGCGGCAAGATTTTTGCCGGTTCCGCTTTCTCCGCGCAGCAGCACGCAGGTGGTGGTGGCGGCAGCCACTTTGAGCAGGATATCACGGGTGGAACTCATCTCTGGATGGTTGCCCATCAGCGTGTCCGGGCTGTAGCGCCCCTTCCTGTCACGGTAGAGCGATTCCATCCGGCGGCGAAGGCTGGTGAGTTCCAGCACGTTGTCCACCGCCAGACGCAACTCCTCAAAACTGAACGGCTTGGTGATATAGTCGCTGGCGCCTTTTTTCAGCGCTTCCACCGCGGTTTCAATGCTGCCGTGCGCTGTCATCATTATGGCCGGAACACTGGAATTGAGCTTGCGCACTTCCTGCAGCAGCGAAATCCCGTCCATCTCGGGCATCATCAGGTCCAGCAGCAGAAGGTCGGGCATTCCCTGTGACTTGAGCTCTTCGAGCGCCTCGAGCGGCGAGGTGTGGCAACGCAGCTTATAGCGGCCGGGATCAAATATCTCACGCAGCAGGTCGATCGAACTTATGTCGTCCTCTACTATAAACAGGCAGGGCTTCATCGCCCGCTCCCGCCGCCGGACTCATCCGGCAGCTCGAAAGTTATTTGTCCCGCCAGGCCATCGGCCGTAGCCGGGCCGATTCCCCGTACCCGCCGCGCCAGCTCGTCCAGGTTGCTGAATACTCCGCCGCGCTCCCGCTCAGCAACAATACGGCGGGCAAATTCCGGTCCGATTCCATTAAGGCGCTGAAGTTCACCGGTCCCGGCGCTGTTGACCGCCACGGGAGAATCCAGCCAGGCGCGGATACTGTCGGTATTGGCCAGAGCTGCCCGTGCAGCCGGATAAGGGACAAACGGCGCGGGGCAGTTTCGTTCAGCTCCGGCCAGGTAGAGCCGGCATGTCCAGCCGGCGGCTGCCAGAACACAGAGCAGCAGGGCGGCCCTGATCTGATTGGTTGTCATCAGTGGCATACCGTAATGCACTTAAGTTTAAGTGTAACTCCGTTCATGGCCGGAGCGCAACGTCAGAAATCGAGCTGGACGCTCATTTTCATCGTAATCGTAATCCGGGTGGTTCCGCTCTTGCGGTCTTTGTGCGAGTTGTAGCTGGCGGAGAGGTTGCCGACCACCTGGCTGAAATCGTAGCCCAGCGTGGGCGTAATCGTTATATCCTCGGTGTCGCGGTTAATCAGCAGATTATCGGGATCATCGAGAACCATGGTGAAATTGCGCGAGACGCGGCGTCGAAGGTCGATTGAGGTGCGCACGTTGCTCTTGAACTTGAAGCGTCTGATCAGCGGCAGATTAAGGCCGTTGGGAGCGCTGAAACTGTACTGGAGGTTGAAGCTGTCGTCGTTGCTCTCGGTGATCTGGTGACGGCCCTGGTCGGAGAGGATATCGGTCTTGATTGAGGCATTGCTCTGGTAGCGTGTGCGCACTCCGCCCGTGCTGCCGAGGTTGGCGGTTAGGCGGTACTTGGGACTCCACTGCTCCTCGCGGTATTCCGAATCGATTCCCAGCGGGTTCTCCTCGGAGATTTTAACGCTTGTGCCCTGGAATCCCTTTTTAAGCTGGAAGCCGCTGGCAAAACTGAGCTGACTGATCGTTTTGCGCATGAAAAACGGCAGCCAGATATTGCTGTAGTCAAACGAGAACTCGGGACCCTCGCTACGGGAAAGCTGGTAGCCATTGAGCGTATGGCTGTTGTTGCCCGTTTCCAGATAGCTGAAGTTCAGCCTGGTATCCAACAGACGCAGGGCACCCTGGTAAACGTGGCTGAAATTCCAGCGCATGGAGGAAAACTGGGCGGTATCTACAACGGTTTCATCCCCCTCGGTCATGATCCTGATACGCTCGGCCGCGCTCAGATCGCGCAGGCCGACCTGGTACATGAAGCTCGGGTTGGTGGGCATGCGCTCCCATTTGTCGTCATGCCGCGTACTCGATTGGAACATGAACGGATCAAAACTGTCGATGACATAGTTGATCGGGCTGAACAGGTACTTGTTCATTAAGCCCCTGTCGTCCTCTCCCTCGCCCCCCCCGCGCCTTCGGCCCTCGCGGCGGTAGGCGGCTCCTGAACTGCCCTCCTGATCCTCTTTGCCGGAATCCTTTTTACGGTTCGGGTCGCGGAACTTGATCCCCAAAGCGCTCTGGCGGAACTGTGACAGTGTAAAACGCACGCTGAACTGCTGCTGCTGGCTGGTGTCGAACTTGCGGAAGTCCGTACCGTCCGGGAAGCTGTTGACATACTGCGGGCTGTGGTTGTTACCATAGTTGGCGCTGTAGCGGTACTGCGGCACCAGCCACGGAACGACTTTGGGAGCCAACTGGATCTGGGCGCTCTGGTCGCGCTCTATTTCATTACCGTAGCCGACACCCAGCACCTTGCTGGCCCGGGTTGTTTCTTTCAGGTTGCGGGTGACTTGAAGGTCGTAGCTGGCCTGGGCCATCTGGAAGGGCCTGTAGCTGAAATCCACGCTATTTTCCATCGTAAGCAGCGAGTCGAGCCTGAAAAGGCGTGATATTTGATTAAAGGTCTGATTCTCGCGGTAAATGATCGAGCTGCTGAGTTCCAGATCGTTGGGTATATAGCGCAGCCGTGCCTCCGCCAAACCCTTGGTCAGCGTATTGTACTTGAGGAAATAGGGCAGTGGCACCTTTGCAATGAAACCGAACACTTTTTTCGGGAACAGCGGCACATCAGCCTGTTTTGGCATAGTCGTGCGGTAGCGCAACCGTCCGCTGCTGTTAATGTTGAATCTCATGCTCTTGGGGGCGATGTTACGCGAATTTGTGTAACTCATCGTCCCGTTAAGGTTATTGAACAGAATCCGGCTGAGCAATGTTGTGCCGCGGCTCTTGTTGTAACTGATGCTAAAACTCTTGGCGGTTGACTCGGTTTTGTTCAGTTCCTTGCTTTCCGGCAACTGGATCGTCACATCCTCGCTGCCCGGATGGAACCTGGGCAGGCTACGGCGGTATGTTTTGCGCACGGTTAAAGGCACTCGGATGCCCCAATTCAAGGGCGTGAGGCGGTCGAGGTTGATCGTGGCGCCGAGTGTGTAGTTGAACTGGCTGTTGGTCGGAATGCTTTCGTTAAGGTTGCGGAACTTGTTATCCTTGGCGCCCACACTGAAGTTGAAGCGGCCCAGGTCGGAGAGCAGGGCCTCCACCTGGAGCCTGGAGCTGACACCCATCTCACGGATAACGTCGGTTAGCAGCACGTCATCCACCCACACCGTTCCCGACATGGGCACATCGCTGCTTTCGTTTGCCACACCCAGGACCATGATCGAGATTTTTGTGAGCGAAGGGTTGCCCTTGATCCGGTATGGTCCTCGTTTGGTATCCAGATCGAAGCTCTGGATCTGCGACAAGCTGAGCGCCGACTGCAGGCTGTCCTTCAGCGACAGGAACCCGTCAAATGGCACCGTTACCGCTGTCCAGCCCGTATCCACGGGCATGGAGTACTCGTAGAAATTATCCCGGTCCGTACCTAACCGGAGAAAGAATGTCGGTTTCTGGTCGTGGGGCCCCTGGCGCCCGTTTACGTAGAAACTCATCGAGGCGTAGTCCAGATAGCTCTGCTGGTTGTTCTCGGCCTTGAGCGCCCAGCCCTCGTAGCCCCGCTGAAGGTCGGTGAAATTAAGGGCCACGGCGGCTTCCTGGGCGGTAAAATCCTCCTGGCGGCCGCTGCGGTTGAACTTGCTGAGCGAGGCGCTGATCGCGGGCGGGGGATAATACTCGTTGTTCAGGATAGTGTTTACACTGACCACTTCCAGGTTGCCGTGGTAGCCCACCTCGCTGAGCATGCTGCGGGTTTCCGGGGGCAGCGCCGGGTCGCCGTCGGGCCACAGGGTGTCCGAGGCCACCGTGTCCACGAAAGTATCGGCCATGCGCGGGACCACGCCCTCATCATTACGCTTGAAGCGGTTGCCCACAAAGCTGATATTGGCGAAATTGACCGTATCGGGCTTTTCGAAATCGTAGAATGTCAGCCTCACGTGCAGGATCTTGCTCAGCGAGGGATTGTTGACCATTTCATACAAGTCCTCGAACCGGGTCCCCTCGCGGGGCAGCGGGATTTCCAGCAGATACCAGTCGTCTACGCCAAGTTCTCGGATGCTTGCATCACGGGCCCTTCCCTGACCGGGTGTATAGGGCACATGGTCCTTGATAACGTTGCGGTCGTCGGCGGGGATAAACGAGCCGGCGGGCGGAATTATCTCCAGTTTTTCCAGATCAAGCTTGACCCGGAACACCCTTTCCGTCCTGTCAAGCGCATCATTGTTGTTCAGGTCCTCGGTATCGAAATTATCGCCGATCTGGCCCTGGTTGTTACCCTCGGTTCTGTTCAGGAACCTGGCGTTAACAAATCGGCCTTCGGCCCGGAAGAAATCGTCGTTGCCGTCGTCGAATTCCACACCGGCGTTATCCTCGCCGGCCACCCCGTCCAGGCCGGTGTCTTCACCGATATCCAGCCGGCCGTCGTAGTTTTTGTCCTCGGTGTCAAGCTGGTTGACCCCGACAAGCTCCCCGTCTTTATCGAACCTTACCTGATCTTCATCCACCTGGCCAAAATCGATAATCAGCTTGCCCTGGTCGCGGCCGGTGGCGATATAGACCTGCAACACTTCGCGCTCATCCATGCCCATCACGCCGGTCTGGCTGACCACCTGGACAAACGAGCGCCAACTCTGGCGGCGTTCGAAGATGTTGTTTCCCTGGGGAGTGAAAACCGCGCTGATAACATCCACAGGCAACGGACGGTGCTGGTCGGAGCGGCCCTCGATCTCACCGTAAACGTCCTCCTCGTAGAAACCGTAAGTTGTATAACTGACATGATATGGATCGAACCAGTAGAGGTCTCCGGCCTTTTCGGGCACGAAGTCCATGTCCTTGGGCACGCTGCCCAGGCGCCAGCTCTGGTATGCCATGCGAAGACGGGGGTTCTCTATCTTGGCGGTTTCAAAATCCTCGATCAGCACTCCGCCGCGCGTATTTGGGTTGGGACTTGAAATGGCCACGCCGCCCACAATATTGAAACGGCTGGGTGTGCGGCTCTCCAGGTTGGGCAGCCAGTTCAGCCACTCGGTCACTTTTTCGCTGTCGAACTCGAACTTGCCGCCGAACTCGCCCAGCAAGCTGGTTTTAGGCTCATCGCCAAGGCGCACGAAAGTGCGGTCCACGCTCTCCACACTCTGGTAGAACAGGGTGCTGGTCAGGTAGTTCTTCCGGTTGGGGTCAAAGCCGTATTCGTTATGGAAACCGAACAGGCTGGTACTGCCGGTCTGGAACAGCGGGACTTCCTCAAAATCGACTTTTACCTCGCTGTTGGGCGGGATATCGACACTGGGCATCAGCGTGAGTTGGCCGAACTGGTAGTCTATCGTATAATCGGTTCCCTTGCGCAGCAGACGTTCGTTGACATAAATCCGCTCACTGTTCTCGATTATCTGCATCGCGCCCAACTCGTAACTTCTGGCCGCTCCGCCCTCGGCCCTGCTGTAGCGCAGCACCATCTGGTATTTCTGGAACTCAAGCGTGTTGAGCCGGCTGGGATCGTCCTCGGTATACATTTCATGGTTGCTCTCGAGGATACTCACCCGATTCTGGTCCTCGTCGTATGGCCGGTTGAACGGCTCAAGGGAGGGGAAGAATATCAGCCCGCGGGTGTTGTCGATATAAATGCGGTCGATCCTGGTGTCGCCGTCATTGTCCAGCCCGAATATTTCCAGGAAGGTCAGACCGCCCTCGTCAAAGCGCGGCGGGGTTTCGTTGGTAAAAATATCTATCTCGAACGTGTTGAGGCTGATAGTCCCGCCGCCGCCGAAAGTGTAGACGTTGCGCAGCATCCGTGACCAGGCCGGGTTCTGGTTGTTCATCGCCGAACCCTTGACCATCATCATGTGCAGCGTGTCGTTCGCGATCCCACCCACCGAGTCGCCGCTCTCGGTTTCGTAGATAACGCCGATTCTTTCGATTTCGTTGACATAGCTGAAGCTGATCGCAATCCCGCACTGCTCTATCATGTAATCCTTGTTCAGCTCCATCTCGTTGAACTTACCCTCTTCGTCGTTGGGATCAGGGTCGGCGGCGTAGCCTAGCGGGTCAGCCATGTAGTCCAGCACGTTGATATGGGCGATACCGGGCCGGGCCTGGTAGATTCCCTGGTTGTTGTTCTTGCCGTTGTTGTCGTCCTTGTAGACCTTGATGTTTTTCGGTCTGTCACCCGGACTGTTCAGCGGTGCGCCGTTACGGTCGAGGAACTGGATGTGCTTGACTTTAATTGCGCTGGGATCGACCAGCAGGAAATGGCGGTTGCGGCTGAAATTGACGTCCCAGAGGTGCAGGCTGTCGTTGGCCTCGGCCTCTCCGCTGACAGGAATGCGGATATTCTTCTGGCTGCTCTCGCCCTCTTCCTGGCTGGCGATAAAGGTGGTGGTCAGCGCGCCCAGCCGGGTCTCACCCTTGATACCGAAATTACCGCGGGGAATGTTTGCCGCCACCAGCATCGAGGGCGGCAGGTTGAGGTTCACATCGCCCAGTTCCAGGCTCTGCAGGATTTCATCTTGCTCGCCCTGGTAACGGACCTCTATCCGGTTGCGGTTCTCGAACTGGTTCTGGCTGTTGTAGTCCACGAAAATGTGGATTTTGGTCCCGATCGTGCCTTCGATATTGATCTGCTGGCGCTGCTCGAGCTTGAGGCGCGGGAACTTGCTCTGCTGACGGAACAGGGACTGATCCTCGGGAATCTGGAAAGTGGTGGTGCCGCTTATCTCGGTTACACTCTGGCCGTGGATCACCAGGCTGCCCGTGCCCTCGCCAATAATCGAGGACAGGCTCTTTGGCATGAAATTCGGCAGGTTGATCTCGGGCATCAACCCCCGGCTTTGAGCTATCCGCACACCGGCCTGCCCGGTTACGTAATCGTTGCTGAGGGCGTTGAACAGGCTGTCCTCGCGCTCGTCGGTAATCTGCTTTAGAAAGTCGAGCACGGACCAGTATTCCACCTTCAGCATCATCTGGCCGTTCTTGGTCGGCAGGGCTATTGTCTCTATCACCGAGCCGGTTTGGATATCGTACTCCACCTGGCTCTTGATAGTGGTATTCACTCTCAGCAGGGGCTTATAGGGTTTAAACCCCAGGCGGTTGTAAGTGCCGATGCCTGCACCAATCTGAAGCTTGATCGCCTGCCCCTGTCCAGCATCGTCTTCGGCAGCGGACGCAGGTGCGCCATGCGCCAGGATTGCCACAGCGAGCAGCAAGCTCAACCAGAGTAAACTCGGGATCGAATTTCTGTAACCGGAACGGTGCAATTAATCTCCGGACAGCAAAGGAATTTGCTATCAGTAATTTTCACTGACACCTTGTGCAGGGGGGGCACGACAAAAGGCTGTTGCTACAGCGAACCGTTTTATCCCAAACAGTCTTTCCGCGGCTGGTTTCACCCGGTGGCCGGCCGTTTGCGCCCGGCTGGTCTCTCCCCCATGACTATCCGCTTTTCCGGCCGGTCAGTGACGCTGCACGGCTAAAATGAACTCGATTCCTCGAGAAACCAAGTTCTGGCGAAAACACTTGATCTAAAAAGACAGGGGACGTATCATTGCTGTGGCCGCTGCAAGCCAACTGATTTAAGGTCAATAGATTTCGAACAGTAATAGTAACAATCGCAGCCGGTTTTGCAAAGCTTTTTCTCACTCCTTTAGGCGCTCACCGCAGCTTTTCCGTGCCGCCGGAGACAAGCTCTACTCCGCGGCAGCAGCATCTTTCCCGGCGTCCGGGGGGACTCGAAGCAACCGGATAAAGACGATTGCAGCAACTCAGGCTAACGGAGTCGAGCCGGGAACAAACGGGCCGGGTCCGTTTTTTAGCAGGAGCCGGTTAGCGAGGTCACGTTGTAATCACACCGACCGCCGCCCTGCCGGCCTACATCAGCACAGCCGGGTTAAATGAAAACTCTCCATCGTTATATTCTCAGTGAACTCGCCGGACCGTTCGTGGTGTCGTTGGCGCTATTGACGTTCATCCTTTTTATGCGTCACTTTGTCTTTTTGTTCCCAAAAATTGCAGGAAAAAACCTGGGCTGGCGGATTATGAGCGAAATTATCGTGCTCTCCCTGCCGTTTATTATCGCCCTGGTGCTGCCGATGGCGGTGTTGGTGGCGGTGATAATGGCTTTTGGACGCTTCAGCGCCGACAACGAAGTTACCGCCCTGCAAGCCCTGGGTCTGCCGGCCCACAGGCTGATGCTCTCACCGATGGCGGCGGCGTGCGTGCTGATGACCGGAGCAATCTGGTTCAACGACCAGGTGCTGCCCGAGACCAACCATCGCTACAAAAGCCTGCTGATGGATATCGCCTATCTCAAACCCACCGTGCAGCTTCGCGAGGGCGTGATCATGGACGATTTTGCCGGCATGGGCCTGCTGGTCAACCGGATTGAGGAGACGGATGGCGGCTCCAGGCTCAACCTGACCGCCCCGGCCGAGCCCGCCGGAGCAGACAGCATCAAGCCCGCCGACCTGTTCGGGATCGTGATCACCCAGACCACCGACAACGGAACCCGCCGCACGATTGTGGCCGACAGCGGCATGATCCAGACAACGCCAAACCGCACGGACGCCGTGTTGACTCTCTACAGCGGAGAAATCCAGGAGGTGGAGCCTCAGCGGAGCGGGCAGTTCCAGCGCCTGTTTTTCGACCGCCACCGGATCAGGCTGCCCGATGTGTCCGGAGTGCTGGAACGGGGGCGCAGCCGCCGTTATCGAAGCGACCGTGAACTGACCCTGGAGATGCTTCAGGAGCGGATTGCCCAGAAGCTTGTGGGCCTGGACAGTCTGCGGCGGGCGGCGGCGGTGCTGGCCGATTCAATCCCGGATGGCGATTCGATGGTGGTGGCCGTGGAGAAACTGTTCGGTGGCCCCCTGCCGGCTTCGGCCCGGGGCGCTGCCCCCCGGCAATACAGCAGCCAGGATTCAACCGGCAGGGACAGGCGGCGCTCAGATTTGGATAACCCGCGCATCCGGCTCAGGTCCGTGCTGCGCGAGGCGAGTTTTAGCAAGCGAACGATTGCGGGTCTGCAAGTGGAGTGGTGGAAAAAAATCTCGATCCCGTTCGCATCCGTCGTATTTGTACTGCTGGGTGTACCGCTGGGCATCATCAGCCGCAAGGGAGGCGCCGGTGTGTCGATTGCGATCAGCATGAGTGTGTTTCTGGTCTACTGGGTGTTACTTATCGCCGGTGAAACCCTGGCGGACCGTCACCTGATCAGCCCGTTCTGGAGCATGTGGTCACCCAACGCGTTGTTCCTGGTGGTGGGTCTCTGGCTGTTGGTGGTCCAGGTGCGTGGAAGGCGCTCATTGGCCCTGTTTAGCGGTGGACTCGGGTTGCGTTCCCTGCTCAAAATGGCGGGGTTCGGTGGCCGGACGGACGATAAGGGGCCGGAGCGATGATCCCCAGACTGCTGGATCGCTATATCATCCGGGAGTTCGTACTGATTTTCATAATCGCGATGGCCGGGTTCCTGTTTGTCTGCCTGGTGGGCGATGCCGCCGAGAGGCTCAATGATTTTGTCGATGTCCGTGCGCCGCTGAAGCTGATCCTGCTGTTCTATTTTAACCAGGTGCCTTATTACCTGATTTTTGTTTTGCCGGCCAGCTCGCTGATAGCTACCCTGTTCACCCTGGGACAGTTCAGCAAGCACAACGAACTTACCGCTATGCTGGCCAGCGGAGTTAGCCTGGGACGGGCGTTCAGGCCGATTATGATAGTCATGCTGGGAGTATCGGCAGCCGCGTTTGTGATCAATGAAACAGTTGTCCCGCGGGCTAATCGTAACAAGGAAGAGATACGGGACTACCAGATCACTGGCCGAGTCCGGCCCACTCCGGGTGTGCGTCGCAGTGTGGATTATCAGGGCGAGGGCGACCGTCGCTGGATGGCCAACCAGTTCCGGCTTGCGGACGGGGCGTTTGACAACGTGCGGCTGATCGGCTTTACCGGTGGACCGGAGAACCTGCGGATAGACTACCGGATCGACGCCCAGAGCGCCCACTATGCAGGCGATGGACGCTGGCGGTTCATTAAGGGTACGGTGCGTTATTTCCACGGCGGTGGCAGGAAAGAGACAGTGGCCCGGTTCGATCAGATGGAGTTGACCTCTCTGGAGGAACGTCCCGCTGATTTCGTGATTGAGTCGCGCGATCCGCAGCAGATGACTTTCGTGGAGCTGCGCGAAGAAATAAGACGCCTGGCCCGCAACGGCATTCGTACCGCACGCGCCGAGACCGAGCTGTGGTTCAAGACCTCGTTGCCCGTGGCCAATTTCATTATCGTGCTGTTCGGCGCACCGCTGGCTGTAACCCGCCGCAGGATGGGGCCCGGAGTGGGGATCGCCCTGGGCGTGGTGGTTTATATGTTGTTCATGGGCAGCTATTATATATTCCGCGGCATGGGCTACAGCGAGATAATTTCGCCCCAGGCGGCCGCCTGGGGCAGTAATGTGGTGTTCGCCGTGGCGGGAGTGACAATTTTTTTGAAAGTACGCAAATAGAACTTCTTATTGAGGTGCTACGGTAATAATGGCCAGGGAAGACGCTAAAAAAATCGAGATCAGCGCCGGCCATCCCCTGCCCCTGGGTGTGCATATTATCCCCGGCGGTGTGCGTCTGAGCTTGTTCAGCCGGCATGCCACCGCTGTGAGCCTGTTGATCTACAACTCGACCGGGGGCGATAATCCCTCGCGCGAGATAGTGCTCGATCCGGTGAGCAACCGCACCGGGGATATCTGGCACGTGGAACTGACAGGCGCTGGGGATGGATTGCTTTACAACTGGCGGGTAGAAGGCCCGTGGGAGCCTGGCAGCGGCCATCGGTTCAACTCCAGGATACCGTTGATGGACCCCTACGCCCAGGCGGTGGCGGGAGAGTACCACTGGGAAATAGGCCAGAGTCTGAACGGTTCGCAACAGAGGCTGCCGGCCAATATGTTGCCGCCCAAATGTCTGGTGGTGGATAACTCGTTCGACTGGGGCACCGACCGTCACCCGCGGACCGCGCTGGAGGGCAGCGTGATCTACGAGATGCACGTGCGCGGTTTTACCCGACACGAATCCAGTGGTGTAAGCTCTCCGGGGACATTCCTGGGTGTTATTGAGAAAATAGATTACCTGAAAAACCTGGGTGTGACCGCGGTGGAGTTGTTGCCGGTCCACGAGTTCAACGAGGACGAACTGATCCGCCGTAATCCGCTCAGCGGTGAAAAACTGAAAAACTACTGGGGCTACAGCACGGTGCTGTTTTTTGCTCCGAACAAAGGTTATGCGCAGGGCGAGGAACTCTCGGGATCGGCGGTGCGAGAGTTCAAAACGATGGTGAAGGCACTGCACGATGCGGGGATAGAGGTGATCCTGGATGTGGTGTTCAACCACACGGCCGAAGGCAACGAGACAGGCCCCACGCTCAATTTCCGCGGACTGGATAACTCGATCTACTACATTCTTGAAGAGACGGACCCTTCGCGCTACAAAAATTACTCCGGCTGCGGAAACACGCTCAACTGCAACCATCCCGTGGTGCGCGGTTTTATCCGCAACTGCCTTCGCTACTGGGCGGTGGAGATGCATGTCGATGGGTTCCGGTTCGACCTGGCCAGTATCCTGGGCCGCGACAGCCGGGGAGAGATGCTGGTCAACCCTCCGCTGCTGGAATCGATAGCCGAAGACCCGATCCTGCGCCATGTGAAGATTATCGCCGAGGCATGGGATGCGGCCGGGGCCTACCAGGTGGGCAGCTTTCCGGGCAAGCGCTGGAGCGAGTGGAACGGCCGCTTTCGTGATGACGTACGCCGGTTCTGGCGGGCGGAGCGCTATAGCCGCAACGGTCTGGCCTCGCGGCTTACCGGCTCCAGCGATATCTACACATCCAGCGGCAAGCTGCCACGCAACTCTATTAACTTCATCACCAGCCATGACGGGTTTACGCTCAACGACCTGGTCAGCTATCTGGGGAAGCATAACGAGGCCAACGGCGAGGAAAGCCGCGATGGCGACAACAACAACCTGAGCGTGAATTTTGAAGTAGAGGGCCACTCCGACGACCCGCAGGTGGACCGGCTGCGCCTGCGGCAGACCAGGAGCCTGCTGGCAACCTTGCTGCTGAGCCAGGGTGTGCCGATGATACTGGCGGGAGACGAGTTCCGCCGCGGCCAGAGGGGTAACAACAACGCCTACTGTCAGGACAACGAAATTTCATGGCTCGACTGGACCCTGGCTGAGAAAAACAATCATCTTGTGGAGTTCACCCGTCGCCTGATAACTTTGCGCAAGGCCCACCCGGTGTTCAGGCGAAGCTCATTTTTTACGGGCGCGGACCACAATAGCGACGGGCGGGCGGATATCCAATGGTACGAGGCCTCCGGCGGGCCTGTGCGCTGGAGCGACAGCCGTCCCTGCCTGGCCTGCCGTCTGGATGGAGGAGCATCCGAGACCGGAGCTGAGGCCGATGACCGGGATTTTTTCCTGATGTTCAATTCCGGGCGGCAGACGCGCACGTTCCACCTGCCCGGCCCGGGCGGAAGCAAAAGCTGGAGACTGGTGCTGGATTCCGCCGATGAAAAAAGTCTGCCCCGGCTGGCGCAAAGCGAACCTTTGCCGGCTCAGGGGTTATATGAACTCAAGAGACATGCTTGTGCGCTGCTTGCGGCATATTAGGCTCTGCATCTGAAAATTATCTCTCAATGTATAACAGTTAATCAGGAGGTTCAGCATGTCGGTATCAGATCGTGGTGGTTTATTGCAGCGGTTGGGTCTGTTTGCGTTGGCGGTGATTCTGGCTGCGATGGTGTTCGTGGTGGGGTGCGGTGATGACAACGGTCCGGCAGGCGCGTTGGACATGGCGTTCTCCGACACGCTCAAAGGTACTTTCTCGGTTGATTTCGGACCGGTGATCGATGTGGACATTTTTATCGGCACGGTCATAGTCACTCCTGGTACTACAGAGCAGGTAATAGTGACAGCAAAAAAATGGGCCGCCAGCGAGGCTGATCTTGACAAAGTGGTAGTGGTAATGAGAAAGGTGCCGGGTGGCGTGATAATATCAGCGACCAATCCCGCCAACGTTCAGAATGTACAGGTGGATTTTGTGATTACCACCCCGGAGATAGCCAACTGGGACGTGAGCATGGGTTTGGGAAATATAGACTACACGGGCCGCCCCATGGGGCAGTGCGGCTTTTCCACCGGTGTGGGTTCTGTCAAGCTCAAGTTGCCGCAGGACATAAACGCGGTGGTCAATCTTTCCACCGGCGTAGGTACGGTCAGCCTGGGATTTTCTATCGACGGGCAGGTTAGCTCAAGCAGCGCCATAGGCACGATCGGCAACGGCAAAGAGGCGGTGATTGCCGCCAGTGCAAGTGCCGGCACCGTGACAGTTGGGCCCTAGGGGAGATAAATCACTCCACACTTATACTTTCAATATAAATCCGCGCGCCGTCCTTTGTACCAGGGATTGTTATCCCGGGCGGCCGCGGCAGCGCCGGGGTCCACATCGGCGTAGATAATCCCTTCCCTGTCCCAGATCTCGGTCAGCAGGGCGCCGTCGTGATCCGTGATATTACTTCCGCCCCGGCAGCGGTATCCCCGTTCGTTTTCCCCGTGGACACAGGCCGCGGCGATTATCATCGAGTTGGTCTCCGCCAGCCTTGTCACCTCAAGGTGCCCCCTCTCGCCACGGTTGTTGAGCCAGAACAGCATGCTGCAATCCAGATTGGCGTAGGCGCGGGTCATCTCCGGAAAATCACCGTCGTAACAGATCATCACTCCGCTTTTATGCCCCTTGACCTCAAAGGTTACCAGTTCGTTGCCCGGCTCGTAAAACGAGGGCTCGTGGCGCAGCCCCTCGGCTTTCCACCACAGATGGGTCTTGCGGTAGTTGGCCAGCACCCCGGAAGCGCCAACCAGGGTGGCGGCAATGTAGAGTTTGTCGCCCTCGCGCTCTGTAAGGCCCCAGAGGACCACGGAATCGCTGCCAGTCAGCAGGCTCTGGAAAGCCCGGCTGGTGGGGCCGTCCGCCTCCTCGGCCAGTTCTTTAAGGTTGTCCACGTAGCCTACCAGCAACTCCTCGTGGAAGAGGATAATGTCCGCGCCGTTCCGCAGTGCTTCTTTTGCATGGGCCAGCGCCCTGGCCCTGTTGCTGTCCACCGCTCCCGGAACACTGTGCTGCTGAACTACCGCGATCCGCACTTTGCTGTTGACGGCCTTGCCGCTGTGCGGCTTGTGCTCGTCCGCGGAAACGTCCCGCACTCCAAGGGCCAGGACGCCCAGGCCGGCAGTACCTGTTTCGATAAATCTTTTTCGCGTAATTTTATTTTCGTTCATCAGCGCCTCGCCGGTGTGCCGGGTTAAGTCCAACTCATATTCTGTTAGCGAAATTGTTTTGTCTGATAATTTGTATCACGAGTGGGGCCGGAATTCAAGGGTTGAATCTAGAACCAGACAGAGAATGGCATGCCTCTCCCCGCTAAATTCACGAAAAAATGAACCCGCGAAGGCTGCCCGGTAGTCTTACTGTCGGGGGAAATAAAGCGGCAGGTGTGTTGGAGATTTCAAGGGGTTGAGGGGTAGTTGGGGCGAAGAGGTGATTTCTCGCACCGAGAGGGGGCCCGTGCTTATCGGCACGGGCCCCCCTGTCGTTGCTGCCGGAAACAGCACGCCCCCCCCGGCCTGACCTGCGAGAGAAGGTTGATCTTCCTTGCCCATATAACAATCTTGCCCCGGAGAAGAGAGGAAAAAAACCGGATAAAAGCTCTGGATATGCCTCAGCGGGCTTGCACACCGGTGTCCGGGTGCTTAAAATAATATAAGGGGATTGTTTACCGGCAGCGGGGAAGGAAAAGGGCTGTTGGCGACTGACGGAACGATGAACAGGGAGGGATGGCGATGATTGAGACCGGAGTGCTGAAACGAAGGTTTTACGATAACATTCGTAAGCGGACGCTGAAATGGGTAGCCGGCAGGGTTGGAGAGAAAGTGTCGCGGCTGGCGGAGTTCGCGTTGCTGGTGCCCGATGTGGTGGTTATGATCGGGAGGCTGATGCTGGACGAGCGTGTGCCGCGGCATCTGCGGGTCAAACTGGGAATGATATTTGTCTATCTGGCCAGTCCGCTGGATTTGATCCCGGAGGCGATCCTGGGACCTGTGGGAATGATTGAGGACGTGGTGCTGGCGGCTTTTGCACTGAACAGGATATTCAGTGAAGTGGAATATAGCGTGCTGGAAGAGTTGTGGTCCGGTAAGCCGGAACACCTGAAAACACTGCACGAGCTGGCCGAACTGGTGGACGGGATTTTCGGAGGCAGGGTTGGAAAAACGCTCAACCAGTGGTACGACGAGGAACAGCCGCGGAGTGCGAATGACTTTGGCGCCGGTAAAAAGACGCGCAGGGAAGTAGAGGTGGAGGTGGTCAGGGAAGAAGACGACGGAGAAGATCTAGTAGAGCGTCTCCGAGCATCAGGACTGTAAAAACGATCAGCACTGTCACCGCCGCCACGCGGATCACGTGGCCATATTCTTTAGAGCGCACTGTTACTTCGCTCTTGCAGAAGGGGCATACCCGTGTGCCCCTATCTATTTCCATCGCACACCACGGACATTCCATGGCAGGCCGCTCCCTGGCTTAGAATTTATCCAGCGTTACATCTCCGAGATTGAGATATTCGATAAAATCGTAAAGCCTCATCTGGTTCTCGTCCAGGTCCATGAAACTGATAAACCTTGCTTCCAGCTTGGTGTTGTCACCAACTACTATTTTAACAGTATCCGGCGTAGCTCCACCGCCTCCCGTGCCTGTGGAATCGGGGTTGCCTTGTCCACCGGAGTCCTGAACAGGATTGAATATCTGGGTGCTCGACTCCTCGTACATCTCGAAAATCATCACATCCGGCACGGTGGGGTCCCAGAGCCAGAACCCCTCGTTTTTGTATCGGTATTCCAGTGAATCTGAAAGCTGGTTGAGTTCAAGCCAGTAGCGTTGGGATTCTAAAAAAATCAACGTGATGTCCACGTTTTGCAGCGTATAGTTCGGGATGACATTCGAGTTGTCCACATGCCATGAATCGAGCGTACCCCTCCATGCACCCACTACGTCCTCGTAGTTCAGTGCAGGTTCAATAATCCCTTTATCAGTGCTATTGTCCGAACAGGAAAGAGCCAGCAAAAGTCCGGCAAAACAGCACGAAAGTAACAGTAACCGCATTAGTTTCTCCTGATGAATGTTTCCTCCCCGGCACCGCGCGCACCAGCCACACATAGCAGATGTTACTACCCCCGGCGGCGTTATCAGTTCTGATAATACATAATTAGTACCGTTTTGGAAAGAACGGAATTGAATGGGGGGGGGAATTGCACCACATCAACGCAGGAACAGCACAGCCCTGTCGGCTGCTGAGAGCAGGTCAGCCGGAATTATCCCCAGGTGAAACACACCGTAGAGAGCAATCAGCACCGCGGCCGCCAGTGGAAGAGAGAACGGGAGGCTCGGTAACTGCTCGTCGCTCTCACGCATGTACATCTGGACGGTAACACGGAGGTAGTAGTAGGCGCTTACCGCGCTATTCAAAACGCCGATAATAGCCAGGGAAATCAGTCCGCGATTAACCGCCGAGCTGAACACGTAAAACTTGCCCAGAAATCCGCCCGTGGGTGGAATTCCGGCCAGGCTGAACATGAACACCGCCATCGCCACGCCCAGTAGCGGGTAACGGAAACCGGTGCCTTTAACCTGCTCCAGCGTCTCCATCCGCCTGCCGCCTGAGCCAAGATAGATCAGCACGCCAAACGCACCCACATTCATCAATGTGTACACAACCAGGTAAAACAGGACCGATACCACCGCCGGATCGTCTCCGCCGGCAGCCGCGGCCGGGTCGATACTTGCCAGGGCCACCAGCAGGTAACCGGCGTGAGCGATCGAGCTGAAAGCCAGCATCCGCTTGATATTGCTCTGGAAAATAGCGGACAGGTTGCCAATAGTCATGGTCAGCACAGCCAGGGTCCACATTACCGGCAGCCAGTAATCGGCCAGCGGCAGCAGGCATACGTTCAACACCCTCAGCAGCACGGCAAACGCCGCGGCCTTGACCGCCACGGCCATGAATGCGGTAATCGGGGTGGGCGCACCCTGGTAAGCGTCAGGGGCCCACATATGGAACGGTACGGCGGCTATCTTGAACAGGAAGCCGATCAGCACCAGGCCCACGCCCACCAACTGAAGTGCGCCGCCATCGGCAAGGCTAATCCCCGATGCGATAACTTCCAGCCGGGTCGAGCCGGTGGTTCCCAGCAGCAACGCGATACCGAAGATCAGAAAGGCGCTGGCGAACGCGCCAATGAGGAAGTATTTGAGCGCCGCCTCCGTGCTGTTTTCCTGTCGACGGTTGATGCCGACCAGTACATAGACAGCCAGACTCATCGTTTCCAGGCCGATAAAGATCACCAGCAGATCGGCTGACGAAACCATCACCATCATGCCAAGCACGGAAAAAATGAGCAGGGCGTAATATTCCCCAGCCATGGCTTTCAGGCTGCCGGCCTCGCGCACACTGAGCAGAACACACAGGGCCGCGCCGCCCAGGATCAGAATATTGAAGAAGGTGGAGAACGGATCGATCCGCAGCATGCCCCCGAACGTGCTTGCCACTGTCTGGCACTGGGCGCAGACCATGAATCCGGCTACTCCCAAGCCCAGCAAGCTCAGAATCGCTCCGGCCACCGCGGGAGCTTTGTTGGAGACACCAGAGCGGTAAATTACCGCCAGCAGCAGCAGGAACAGCGCGGCCGATAGCAGCACTATCTGCGGCAGTAGAAGGTTCCAGTTGATGGAGGGGAACTCAGTCATCGCTTAATATCTCCGCATCCTTGAAAACCACCCTTTGCTCCAGGGGGGACTCTACAGTTTCAACACTTTGCGTCAGTTCCAGCTTGTGGTTGTACTGGTCGATAAACTTCTCAACCGACGGGGTTATCCTGTCCAGGAACATGCCGGGGAACAGGCCCATCCAGAACATCATAACCGTAATCGGCAGCAACACCATTATCTCGCGGAAACTCAGGTCGGCTATTTTCTGGTTCTGCGGGTTGTCCAGCGGGCCGAACATCACCCGGCGGAACATCCAGAGCATATACACCGCCGAGAGTATAACCCCGCTGGCGGCGAAAAACACGTAGCCCGGATGCGCGCTGCCGTATGTACCGATCAGGATCAGGAACTCGCCCACGAACCCGTTGAGTCCGGGAAGGCCGATACTGCTCAGGGTGGCCAGCAGGAAAAACACCGCCAGAATTGGTACCTTGGCGCTGAGCCCGCCGAACTGGTCGATCAGATGGGTGTGACGCCGCTCGTACAGGATACCGCAAATAAGGAACAGCGCCCCCGTGGATATCCCGTGGCTGAGCATCTGGTACACCCCGCCGGTAACTCCGGTGGAGGTGAGCGTATAGAGTCCCAGCATCACGAACCCCAGGTGGCTCACACTGGAATAGGCGACAAGTTTTTTAAGATCAGGCTGCACCATCGCAACCAGCGCACCGTAGATTATCCCGATAACCGCCAGCGTCATAATCACCGGCGTAAAAGTCTGGCTGGCCGCCGGAAAGAGCGGCATGGCGAACCTGATGAATCCGTAGGTACCCATTTTCAGCAGAATCCCGGCCAGGATAACGCTTCCAGCCGCCGGAGCCTCCACGTGGGCGTCGGGCAACCAGGTGTGGAACGGGAACATCGGCACCTTGATCGCAAACGCCAGCGCGAACGAGGCGAACAGCCAGAACTGCGCGTGGTAAGGCACCGCCACCTGGTAGAGCAGAATCAGGTCGGTGGTATAATATCCCAGGCTCTGCTTACCGATCCAGAACAGGTAGATAAACGCCACCAGCATCAACAGGCTGCCCACCATCGTGTAGAGCACGAACTTGATCGCCGCGTAGATCCGCCGCTCGTGGCCCCAGATACCGATCAGCAGGTACATCGGGATCAGCATCACTTCCCAGAAGAAATAGAACAGGACCAGGTCCAGGGCCATAAACGCGCCCAGCATCCCGGTTTCCAGTACCAGCAGAAGAATCAGGAATCCCTTGATATTTTTCGCCACCCCGGTCCAGGTCGATAGAATTACAATCGGTGTCAGGAACGTGGTCAGCAGCACCAGCAGCAGGCTTATCCCGTCGATACCCAGGTGATAGCCCACGCCCCACTGCTCTATCCAGGGTTTGTGGATAGTGAACTGCATCCCGGCCTCGCCGGGAATAAATCCGCACCAGAGTTCCAGGCTGACAATAAATACCACCACCCCGGATACGAACGCGGTCCAGCGCAGCAGCACCTTCGCGCTTCCGGGCAGCACGGCCAGCAGCGCGGCGAACGCCAGCGGCAGGAACAGCACCCAGCTTAGTATGTTTGACTGGCTGATTTCAGTGAAGCCCAAGGGTTAGGTCCTCTTTCAGTTCCGGGCGAGGCATGCCTCGCCCCTACGACAAACCATTATGATCCAACAATGCTCACCGCTTTATTCCCCTCTAACAAGAGGGGTGCCCGCGTTAGCGGGCGGGGTGTGTCCCGCTACCACACAAACGCACCGAGTACCAGCAGTACGCCGAGTAAAAACGTAATCGCGTAGCTCTGGGCGTAACCGTTCTGCAATCTTGCCGCAACCCGGCTCAGCCCACGTACGGTGGTGCCGGTCAGGTTTACCATCCCGTCGATAATGCCGGCGTCGAATATTTTCCACAACAGGTAAGTACTGACCAGCTTGATCGGCTGGATGATAAACACGTTGTAGATTTCATCCACGTAATATTTGTTGTAAACAAGCTGGTGCAGCAGTGGCCAGCGCTCCGCCAGCTGCACCGGTTTCTCGGGCTTTTTGATATAGAACACATACGCCCCGAAAATACCGGCCGCCGCCACAGCGACCGAGAGAAATATCATCACATACTCAACCGTGTGCGAGAAATGGTGCGTATCTCCCACAGCAGCCACTGCGCCGTTCTCGTTGCCCAGCAACGGAGCGAGCCAGTGATGGAAGCTGTTGCCTCCGCCCAGGGCTTCCGGGATACCGATGAACCCGCCGATCACGCTCAGCACACCGAGCACAATCAACGGGATGGTCATCAGGTACGGCGACTCGTGAAGATGGCTCCTGGTTTTTTCATCGGCCCGGCACTCACCATGGAACGTGAGAAACACCAGCCGGAACATGTAGAACGCTGTCATCCCGGCGGCGGCGAACCCGATCAGCCACAGGCCCCAGTGCCCCTGCGGGCTGCTGAACGCTTTCCAGAGGATCTCGTCCTTGCTGAAAAAGCCGGCCAACGGCGGTATACCCGCTATCGCCAGGGTGGCCGCAAGGAAAGTCCAGTAGGTGATCGGCATCTGCTTTTTCAGCCCACCCATCTCGCGGATATCCTGCTTGCCGCTCATGGCGTGGATCACGCTACCCGATCCCAGAAAGAGCAGGGCCTTGAAAAACGCATGGGTCATCAGATGAAAAATACCAGCCGAGAACGCACCCACACCCACGGCCAGGAACATGTAGCCCAGTTGGCTGACAGTGCTGTAGGCCAGCACTTTCTTGATATCGTTCTGCACCAGCCCGATACTGGCCGCGTAGATCGCCGTGGCGGCGCCCACTATCGCAACCACGCACATCGCCGCCGGGGCCAGCAGGTAGAGCACGTTGAGCCGCACTATCATGTACACGCCCGCGGTCACCATCGTGGCGGCATGGATCAGGGCGCTCACCGGGGTAGGTCCGGCCATCGCATCGGGAAGCCACACGTAGAGCGGAATCTGCGCGCTCTTACCGGTGGCTCCAAGGAACAGCAGCAGGCAGATAATAGTGGCCACGGAGCCGCCGGCAGCCAGCACCAGCGGGGCCTGATGAGCGATCTCGTTAAAATTAACCGTGCCCAGGTTCCAGAAAATCAGGATGATTCCCAGCAGGAATCCAAAATCGCCGATCCGGTTGACAACAAATGCCTTCTTGCCCGCGTAGGCCTTCTCCGAGTCCTCGAACCAGAAACCGATCAGCAGGTAGCTGCAAAGGCCCACACCCTCCCAGCCCACAAACATCACCACCGCGTTATCGGCGGCCACCAGCACGAGCATGAAGAACACGAACAGGTTGAGATAGGTAAAGTAGCGCCAGTAGCTCTTGTCGTCGGCCATGTAACCCATCGAGTAGATATGGATCAGCGTGCTCACGCCGGACACCACCAGCACCATCACGGCGCTCAAGCTATCGAACGCAAACGCCACATCCACCTTAAGGCCACCCACCGCCAGCCAGCGGTAAAGCGTGTCTGTCAGGAACGGGGCCTGCTCAGCGTGGCCGTGGCCCGTCAGCGCTTTGAGCTTGAAAAACGCGGCCAGACCGATAACAAAGCTGATACCCACGGCCAGGCTGCCTATTGTGCCGATAACCTTGCGCGGCAGCCTTCGGCCCAGCAGCGATATCACTATCGCTCCCACGAGCGGGCTGAGCACTATCCAGCGCAGGATGTCGAATTGTACGGCCAACGGCTCCATCTACTCTCTCCGGCTTACCACTTGAGGTTTCTGAGATCGTCAATATTAACAGTATCGCGACGGCGGAAAACGGCCACGATTATCGCCAGGCCCACAGCCACCTCCGCCGCGGCCAGCGCCATCACGAACATGGCCACCACCTGCGGGTCCATACTGGCGTTGTGGCGTGAGAAAGCCACCAGGGCCAGGTTGGCCGCGTTAAGCATCAACTCCACGCTCATGAACATAATCAGCACGTTGCGGCGGGTAATGAAGCCGCAGATACCGATCACGAACAATACAGCACTGAGTGTGAGCAGGCTTTGCAGGGATATCACGACTGTTCCTTTCCTGCCAGGACAAGCGCTCCGACAATCGCCACCAGCAGCAGCACGGCCATCAGCACCAGCGGATAGATGTACTGGCTGAACAGCAGCAAACCCACCGCCGAGGCCTCGCCAAAACCGGCTGCGATTTCAGGCGGCGGAACGGTCATTGTACCGGCGCCCTTGATTGCGGAGTAGAACTGTCTCAATATTAACAGGGCCGCAAGCAGCCCGGCAAATTTAAGGCTCAGGTTGCGAAGCTGGCCGGTCATTCCGGTTTTCAGGTTGAGCATCATTACCACGAAAACGAACAGCATCAGGATAGCGCCGGCGTAGACAATCACCTGCACCGCGGCCAGGAAGAACGCGCTCAGGATCACGTAAATTGCCGCCAGGCTGAACATACAGCATATCAGCCAGACCACGCTGACCACCGGATTCTTGCGTGTTACTGCCAGGAAGGCGGAAATCGCGCTCAGTGCGGCAAAAAAGTAGTAAAATAATTGTTCAGCCACTTGATACAGTCCTCGATAGGCGGGGTCGGACATCCCTCGGCGCCCGGAACTTCCGGGAACCGCTGATTTAGGGTATTATAGCCCTGTCAGGGAAGGCAAAACTATTTTGAAATCTTAACATCCTAATACTAAATTGTCAAACTATTAAACTGATTTTTTTTGCAGTCGTATCACTGAATTCTCAATCCGGCGGGAACGACATTGAAAAAGCTTTCGGTAGTGATGATTACGCTCAACGCCGAACGTACGCTTGGGCGCTGCCTGGCCTCGGTGCAAAGCCTGGCCGATGAGATTGTGGTGGTTGACTGCGGCAGCTCCGACAGCACAAGGGAAATAGCCGCCGGCTACGGGGCCAGGGTGATTGAACATCCGTGGCAGGGCTACGGGGAGCAGAAGAATTTCGCTATCGAACAGGCCGCTGGCCGCTGGGTGCTGAGCCTGGACTCCGACGAGCTGGTGAGCGTGGAACTGGCCCGCTCGATTGCCTCTCTGCCCCAGGAGCCTCCGTGCGATGGCTACCAGTTGCCACGGCTGAACCACTATTTCGGCAGACCGCTGCATCACGGTGGCCAGTACCCGGATTTTCAGTTGCGTCTGTTCCGCAAGAGCCGGGGGCGGTTTGACACGCGGCCCGTGCACGAGTCGGTGCGGCTCGATGGCAAAGTGGGACGGCTGAAGGGCGACCTGATTCATTATACTTACGATACAATAGAGGAATATCTGCAAAAATTCCTCGCTTATACCGAGCTGGAGGCAACCCGTCTGCTGGAATCCGGGGAGCGGCCCACCGCTGTGCGGGCAATGCGAAAAATTATCTGCGCTCCGGCCCTCAAATTCACCCGGCGGTTCCTGTTCAAGCTGGGGTTCCTCGATGGGGTTCCCGGGCTGATAGCCGCCGCGTTCGGCTCAATTACGATGAGTGTATCCTATGCCAGGTTCTGGGAAAAATATCGGGCGCGTGCTGCTGGTCCGCAATGACCGTCTGGGCGACCTGGTGCTGACTACACCCTCGTTCCGTGTATTGCGCCAGGCTCTGCCCGAGGCCCGGATCGATCTGCTGTGCAGCGCCTACGCCGAACCGCTGGTGCGGGGCAACCCGTGTCTGAGTAGCGTAATCACTGATCGCGGCGCACACGAGCGCAGTGACTTCCACGAGCTCGCGGCGGAAATCCGCGCCCGGCACTACGATGCCGTGGTGGTGTTTGTCCACAGCCGCAAGAACGCGATGCTGGTGCGGGCCGCCGGGATCCCGCTGCGGGTGGGGCCGTGGGTTAAGCTCTACGACCCGTTGTTTTTTAACCGTCCCGTGCGCCAGCGGCGCAGCCGCGCGCTGAAAAATGAAGCCGCCTATAATATCGACCTGCTGGCGAAACTGGGAATAGGGATGCGGGGCCCGGTAATAATACCGCCGGAGATTTTTGCCGATGAGTCAGCAGTAAAACGAGCGGCTGACTTGATTGCCCGGACATTCGACGATCCGGCTAAACAACTCACGGTGGTGCATCCGGGCATGGGCGGCAGTGCGCTCAACTGGCCGTTGGATAGATGGCGGGAGCTGGTGGCGGCTTTGGCCGGAGATGGGCGCGCAAACGTGGTGGTGGCGGGTTCCGCCTCCGAGCGCGAGCTTGTGGAGCAGGTGGCAGCAGCTGCCGATGGCGCGGCTAATGTGCGGGCAATCCGCGGGCTGGGGCTGGAAGAGTATATCGGGATGCTGAGTCTGGCACGTGCGGTTGTGGCTCCCAGCACGGGGCCGGTGCATATCGCCGCCGCGCTGGGCGTGCCCAGAGTGGCAGGGATTTACAGCCCGGTGCCGGCTCATCACCCCAAGCGGTGGGGACCGTTGGGCACAGGAGAGATAAAAACCTTCCTGCCGGAAGTTGATTGCCCGGCGCATCTGGAGTGCCTCGGTAAAAAATGCCCGGAGTTTGAATGTATGGGGGGGGTAGGGGCTGAAAAAGTGGCTGAGTGGGTTTTAACATCCACATAGAATCAGTCCGAAAGATCATTCGCTTAAATGAGCAGTTGTTGCTTACCTCCAAAATATGGTGCTTTTTTTATGGGAATTAATCACAGGTGGAGTATCCGGTTCTCATAATTCAAAATTCGATTCTTCAGCTAATTCATCTGCTCGTTCAGCAAAATAAAAACCCAGAAATCTTGAGCCAAAAGTTAAAACCAGAAGTAGAACAATTTGTCCCGCAATGGCCCATTCGCCTTTTATAACGGTTGCAAGTATTGCAATAGGAACAACACCAACTCCGAGAAAAAATAGTCCTATTAATACAGCAACTCCACCCCAAATAAGGTAAGTAAGTAATAAAGACCAGAACCAAAGAGTTACACCATAAACATATGACGAGACAACTAACCCAAAAGCAGATGCACCCTTTGTCTTTTTAAATATTCCAAGCGGTAGGATTATCAAAATATCAAGTGCAAAAACAAGGCCCATTACGATGGAGAGCCAAGGGAGAACTTTTCCAGCTAACCATACACCACCTTTAATCAAAAAAAAGCGCAAGGATTATTGTTACAAGAAATATCGCACTTACTATAATAAATCCACCAATTGATTTTAGAAAGTCTCCCATATTTGCCTCCCGCTTTTATACAGTTAAGAACAAGCCCACTGATGGCTGAGGAGCGCCAAAGGTTGCTTATACCACAATATTGTTGTGAGGGGGTTACTCCCCCAGCAGCCCCAGCAGTCTGTCCAGGTGGCCGCGCACGATCTCCGATTTTATCCCGTCACGTTGCGCCTGCAAGGTTTTAACCACCGAGCCACGGACACCCGCTGGCGCATCGGGTGCGGAGGCGGCGGCCACGATATCGAACAGGGCTTTTTTAGCGCCCACCGAGCTGAGAGAATCTTCTTTCGCAACCAGCCCGCACAGGGGAGCGACAATCAGGGTGTCAAGCTGCACGGCGGCCTGATGGGTCAGTTTGCGCACGCGCGGGTCGGCATAGGAGAATCCCCCGGCCACGTAATCCGGCTCACTGTCCAGGTCCCGGATACGGACGTTACGGAATTTTACCCACTGCTCGGCGGCGCTGTGGTTGTCCTGAAGGCCCACTGGCCCGCGAAGGCTCTTTTTGCTCAGGCTTTCAACCGTACTCATGTCCGCCCAGGTAGTAACCTCGCCATCGACAGTGATAATTATCGTGTAACGGTCCAACACAATTTCCATCTGGTGCCAGATTCCGGTGGTCTCATCCGGACGGTTAGTGATCGCCACGTGGCCGTAGACAGAGCCGGTGCAATGCAGGTCATCGCGGTACGGGGTCCAGGGGGCCAGCAACTGGATCTCGTAGCCCTTTTCCCAGGCAAGCTTCTGGTCTGAGCTGGCACGGATCATCACACCACTGTTACCCACCCCGGAAAGCATGTATTCAAAGCGGAAAATAAAATTCCCGTACTCGGCTTCGGTTGAGAGCAGCCCGGTGCCCGCATTGTTTCCACCCGTGACCATGCAGCCGTCCTCCACCCGGAAACCTTCGGGATTGGCCGCCACGTTCCAGCCCGCCAGGCTATGGCCGTTAAAAATCGGGACAAAACCTTTTTCAGCGGCTGACAGCGGGGCCACGGCTGTCGTGGCCAGAGTCAGCAGGGTAAAGATCAGTAGCTTGCGCATCGAAATCTCCAATTAGTGAAAAATCTGAATGAACTTCTTCGTGGCAGAACCGCGAGGTAGCTGATAAATCCCCCTCAATCCCCCTTTTCAAAAGGGGGAGGCCGCTTCCCCGCTTTGCCAAAGAGGCCAGGGGGGATTAAAGCTTCTCCTCTTGCAAATGCAACAGCTAAGCCCGCAGCAAGCTCCGTTGAATTCTTTTCGATAAATAATTCGGTTTTGTCAGCAAAGATTCCAGGAGGCGCGATAGGGCCTGGAGAGCAGGTAGTTGGCCGCGCTGTCTCCAATAAATTTTTCCGCCCGGCTGTCCCAGGTCAGCTTTCTGCCGAGCCGGAAAGAGATCAGCCCCAGGTGCATGGGCAAAGTCATTTTACGGGCATATTCAAGATTGCTCTGTGGCTGAACGCGCGATTTTACCGAATCGATAAAATTTTGCTGGTGCCCCGGTGAGCGGGGAATGGTTCTGGGAACGTCGGGGATATCGTTCATCTTCCGGCCATCCAGGGTAACTTCCAGGCTACCGTAATCGCAGATCAGCGAGCCTTTGGAACCCTCGAAATAAGCGCCAATATGACGACCTGCGGCACCGGGCACATCGGGAGGCTTCGTTGTCCAGTGGACATTCAGGTCCTTGAATTCGTAGTCTATATCGATCCAGACCGGGGTGTCGGCAATGCTGTCGTGGGGTATTTCACCTCTGGCGTGTACACTGCGCAGGCCGGTTGGCTCAAGCGCCCAGAACGCGATATCCGCGATATGGCACCAGAAATCGCCGAAAACTCCGCCCGAGTAGTCGAAGAAATAGCGGAAAGTACCGTGGCAGTACGCGGGATTGTAATGGGCATACGGCGCGGGGCCGAGCCACATGTCCCAGTTCAGCTTGTCCGGAGGCGCCTGGTTGGCGGGAAACCCCAGGCCGGGAGGGCCGCCTGTTTTCCAGAGCCGCACGGTGTGGATTTTCCCCAGCTTTCCCGAGCGTATCAGTTCCACCACGCGATGGTAGTTCCCGCCTGCGTGAATCTGGGTGCCGAGTTGAAATACACGCTCGTAGCGTTTGAAATTAGCTAACATCACCTGCCCCTCCGCGGGCGTAAAGGAGAGGGGCTTCTCTCCGTAAACGTCCTTGCCCGCCTGGAAAGCCAGGTTCGCAATCTGTGCATGCCAGTGATCCGGGGTGGCGCAGGTAACAGCGTCGATATCATCACGTTCCAGGATCTGACGGAAATCGCCGTAGGCCCGTGCGCGCGTATCGGGGTGGATTGCCTTGAGCGACTTCATCGCCCTGGCAAGTCTCGATTCGTCCAGATCGCAGAGTGCGGCCACTTCCACACCGGGCAGGCCCGCGAACCATCTCAGGTGGGAATTGCCCATCGACCCCAGACCGATATGGGCCACAACCACCTTGTCGCTGGCTGGCACTGCGCCGGCACGGCGCGAAAGAAGCATCAGCCCCAGCGATCCCATGGAAGCACCCAGCAGAAACTGACGGCGGTTGGTTGGTTTGCCTGTGTGCATCTTTGCGCACTCCTTAGCTGATGAATGAACTTAACCCTGTTCGGCACAGCGTAATTTAAACCTGCCACATCCACATTGATGCGGGCAGGTGCATCATTTTTTCTTCAGAATCCTCATCCGTCCCCAAAGCCCGCCGGCCTGCGGCTTGTACTCCACTATATTGCTGTGCCGCACATCTTCGATTGTCACCACGGACCGGGGGTCCACCCCACAGATTATCTCCATCAGCTCGTGTACTTTCTTGCGCGGAGCTATCACGAATCCCATCAGCACCGGGCCCTCGCGACCCGAGCCGGAGAACTCGGTAACGCCGAATCCTCTGGCGCGCAGCACCCGGCTGATATTCTCCCCTTCCTCGCTGCTGATAAAGCGCACCACCTGCTGGCCCACCGCCATTTTCTGTTCGATCATCAGGCCCATGATATTGCCAAGTGCAAACCCCAATCCATAGGCCAGGTAGCTGACCAGGTTGTCCACGTGGGCCAATATCCCGGTGATCGCCAGCAGCCAGATAGTCACCTCGAAAAAGCCCAGCACCGCCGCAAGGTAGCGCCGCCCGCGGATCACCATCACCATCCGCACCGTGCCGATCGAAACATCCACCACCCGGCTGCACATTATCGCCAGTGGTAGCAGCAGAGGGTACTGGTCCAGACTATTCAGGAGTTGTTCCATGGTTTATCGCTGTTGAGTTAAGGTGCTGGAATAAATGATATTACAAGTAGTTGTCAGTAAGATCAATAGGCAAGACACAATGGCATTATAGCAGCGCCCGCAAGCATGCGGCACTCGTGCCACTTTGAAAATGAGACGCTTTATGCTATATTAACGGCTCTTTTCGCTGATCAAGATATAACTATTGTAGTTGGCGCCCGCCAGTGGCGGTTGCCAGGATAAATCTTAACCAAACGGATTGATCAATGCTTCAGCAGTTCCTAAGCCACCCGGTGGCCGCGATGTTTCTGATAATCGCGCTGGGCAGCGCCCTGGGCAGTATAAAATTCGCCAATATATCTCTGGGCGCAAGCGGTGTGCTGTTCGTGGCCCTGCTGTTCGGTCATCTGGGTTTAACTGTGCCGGCCAGCCTGCAGGAACTGGGAATCATCCTGTTTGTCTATGCCGTGGGCCTTCAGGCGGGACCCAGGTTTTTCCGTCAGTTCAAAGCGCGGGGCGTACTGTTTGCCTGGATCGGGATCGCGGTGGTGGCACTGGGCGCTGCGCTCACCTGGCTGGTGGCGACTCTGGCCGGAATCGAGCCCTCGCTGGCGCTGGGGATGTTCGCCGGGGCGATGACAAGTACTCCGGGCCTGGCCGCCGCCATGGATGCCGCGCGGGATCCGCTGGTGAGTGTGGGCTACGGTATCGCCTACCCGTTCGGCGTGGTGGGCATGGTGCTGATGGTGCAGTTGCTGCCACGGCTGATGAAGGTTGATCTGGAGGGCGAGGAAAAGAAAATCCGTCACCAGGAAACCCGCGGCCGCAATGTGGTCCGCCGTCAGTTCCTGATCACAAATCCAGCCTGCGTGGGCAAGACACTGGTGGAAATGAAACTGCACCGCTTTATCCAGGTCAATATCACCAGGGTGCGGCGCGAGGGCAGGATCGAACCTCTGCGGTTGGATTTCCGCTTCCAGCTGGGCGATACCGTGATGGCTGTCGGCCAGGAGGACGAGCTGGAAAAGCTGCAACTGCTGTTCGGCGAGGTGGCCCACGGCGAGGAATTGATGCGCAGCGAGGATGTTATTGCCCGGGATGTGTTTGTGACCCATCGCGAGATGACAGGAAAATCACTGGCCGAACTCGGTATCCTGGAAGCCTATGGCGTGGTGGTGGCGCGCGTGTTCAGAGAGGGCATGGAGTTTGTGCCCACCGGACGGTTCGTGCTCGAGATCGGCGACTCCGTGCGGGTGACCGGCAACCGCGAGGACTGCGATGCGTTTGTACTCGCCGCCGGCCAGCACGACAAGCGCGTGCATGAGACCAGTATCCTCGCTCTTTCGCTGGGAATTTTCCTGGGTGTGATGTTGGGGTTCAAGGAGTTCGCCCTGCCCGGCGGAGCCAGCTTCCGGCTGGGCCTTGCCGGAGGACCGTTGTTTGTCAGCCTGATCCTGGCCCACTACGGACGGATCGGCAAGCTCAATATCCGCATTCCCCGCGGGGCAAAATATATCATGAGCCAGCTTGGGTTGGTGCTGTTCCTGGCAGGGGCGGGTACAAGCGCCGGAGGGTCGTTTGCCGAGGTGGTGAGCGCCTACGGGTTCAAGCTGCTGGGCGCGGGTGCAATAATCACCGTGGGCGCGGCGCTGGCCGGGCTTGTTGTCAGCCGCCTGATCCTTAAAATGGACATGCTCTCCGTGCTTGGTACGGTCAGTGGGGCGATGACCAGTACTCCGGCCCTGGGCGCTATCTCCGAGGTCACCGACAGCCGTCAGCCGCTGCTCTCCTACGCCGCTGTCTATCCTGTCGCGCTGATCCTGATGACAGTTGTCTGCCAGTTTTTGATTTTTCTGATGTGAACTGATGACGGAATAAGAAGCTGAATATCCGTAGGGGCGACGCACGCGTCGCCCTTGTTGTTTATACCCGAGAGGAATTTGATATGCGCGGGCGAACACAAGGTTCGCCCCTGCGACAGGAAAACTTCAAGGGTAGAATAAATTCCGATACTCCGGGGCAGGTGCGGTTGCGGGCAGGCGCGTTTTATGCACTACCCTGTGGAGGTTGAATACTCTCCGTGGGTGTAAAAGCATAAAACGTGCCTGCCCGCTGTCTTTCTGTCTTTTGCTATTTGTACACGCTGATACTCGGATTATACATATCCAGGTAAACATTCTCCGGCTCGGCCGGGCATTCCACCAAATATTCTTCCTGCCCGTCAAAAGTAAATTTCTTCTCGACCAGCTCACCGTCAAGCTTATACCCATGAGTAAGCTCCACGCTCCGGCCCGCACCATTCTCCGGCAGGCAGTGGGCGTAGACCCAGATCTGGTTCACGCCCGGCTTGCCCACGCACTTCAGCCACACCTTATCGGCAGGCTCGTCCAGCATCACATCCTCGTCCATCCCGTAGTGCCAGTGAGCCACCCAGCTAGGGACCTTGCTCTTTGCCGCACTTTTCCACGGTCCATCCGGGCCGGTGGGGGAAGGTTTCGCCACTGGCTGAACTTAACGAACCGCCCCAACTCAGTGTAGTCCGGCAGGCGCTCGTTGGTGATCCGGGGCGTATGGACCTGGGCGAACAGTCCCGCGGTACTCAGTAAAAAGCAGGTGGCTGCTACGCGACAAAAAAATCTCACAATCCGCTCCTTGGTACGGAATATTGAAAACCCGATAAATATCCACCGGCTGAACCGGTTTTACGATCTTAAGTCCTGTCCGGCGGTTATTGTACGATTATCGCAGGAGAACAGCGGCAAGGCTGTTGCAATACTCCTCTATCGCTGTATAACCCGAGTCCATTACATGGCTGTGGTCGTCACCGTTTGAAGAGTCAAGGCCGTTGGCGGCTTCCCACTGGTCGGCCATGCCATCGCGGTCCGAGTCCTGAGGGGCGGGGCGCGCGCTAAGGCCGTCCATCAGGTCATCCGGCTCCCGTTTGCCCCATGCTCCGCCTCCGGAGCGGACTTCATCCACCGTGCGACGGGTTACCAGATCACGGGGGAAACAACCCGCGCCATCCAGCACCAGCTCATAGGCCTCAACAGATGACTGAGTGGTGACGGCCGGGGTGACAAATTCGCTGGCCGAACGCACTCCCAGGGCGCAGAAATGTTTGAATGACTGGTTAAGATGTGTCATCTCCCACGGGTTCTCGACAACTCCCAGACCATCCACAAAGTTGTCTTTCAGGTAGTAGAGGGCGCTGTCGGCAAAACAGAACGGCCGGATATTCTCGGCCGATGGTCCACGCTTGTAGTAGTTGCCCACAATGTTGAATCCCAGTTTGTTGGGCGGGTTGTCGTGAAGAAACCCGTCGCGGAAATTGTAGACCACGTTGTTGCGCACATCGCTGGGGCCGTTGGCCACCGCCGGGTGGCGGCGGCTGTTGTTGGCGAACAGGTTGTGATGGACCGATATCTGGCCGCCCTCGGGACCGCAGAGCAGACCATAGTTGTGGCGGCCCTTATAGTGCCCCTCCGCGCAAGCTTCTTCTATGCTGCACCATTGCACCGTGCTGTGGCGCGCTTTATAAAAACCGATATTCTCATCCGTGCTCCAGGCAACCGAGATATGGTCCAGAATCGTGTTCTCCACCACGTTAAACTGGATCGCGTCCTGATCGCTGCCATCGCCCCCGGCAAGCTGCACAGGCCGCACACGGAGAAACCGGACCACAATATCTTTCAGCCGGGCACCGTCTTTCCCCTCGGCGGCCAGCTTGCCCCTGATCGTAATCCCGGCCCCCGGCGCACTCTGGCCCATGATCGTGATACTGCCATGCTCGATAGTAACCGGCGCGTTGATCACTCCGCTGGTGTCGAACACCACTATCCTGGCTCCGCTCTGGCTGCAGGCCGCCTGAAAGCTGCCCGGCCCTGAAGGGTTCAGGTTAGTCACGTGGATTACTTTCCCGCCGCGTCCACCGACGGTGCGCGCACCCCAGCCCTCGGCTCCGGGAAATGCGGGGATCGAGTCCTGGGCGGAACACGGCTGGATTGCTGCAATCAGGAGAAGAATGATAAACACCGCTGTCAGACGCTCCATCGATACGTCTCCTTGAATAATATTGAATTTACGTTATCAAAAGAAAAATACGGTATTAACACCACATATCGCAATCAGGATTTACGGACCGTAAACGCTACCAGCACCATTCCGGCCAGGCCCAAAGCCGCACCGGTGGTGAACACCGCCTCCATACTCCAGGTGCGCTCCACCCGTAGCATCAGCAACGGACCCACAGTCTGGCCCAGGCGGATCATCAGCCCGTTGGCCGACATGTAGGCGGCCCTGTAGCGGTCGGGGGCTATCTCGTTCAGGTGAATCTGGACCACGGGAAGGTTTATGCCCTGCGCCAGGCCGAACAGCACTGTGGCGATCAGGAAAAAAGGCAGCGCGTCCACCAGCGGGATAACAGCCATCGAGGCGGAATACAAGGCAAACCCGGCCATTATCAAACTCCTACGGGAGAATCTGGATACCAGCCAGCCCACACGGGTACTGGTGATCCCGGTGGTGATTGCCAGCGTGGACATGATCAGCCCGATTGTGGCCGGCCCGGCCCCGAACCGTCCGCCCAGCAGCAGCGGGAAATAGGCGATGTAGCTGCCGTAGAGAATGATGAACGTGATCAGCCCGGCGAAAAATAAACCGGCCACCTGCGGATCGGTAAAACCGGTGAGAACGTTGCGAAAATAGCTGCCCAGGCTTTCAGGCTTGATCTCCCGCGGATTTTCCAGGTACTTCCAGACCAGCAGGGCCAGTGGAATAGCCACCGCCGAGATGGCGAACGGGTAAAACCATCCCAGCGTGGCCAGCGCCCCGCCCAGGGTGGGATAGCTGGCGGTTCCGATACTCAGCACTCCCGCGTTGTATCCCAATGCCCTGGCTCGCTGACGGCCACGGTAGAGGTCGCCGATCAGGGTAACGTTGAGCACCATCAACGGGGCGGCGCCCGTGCCCTGCAGCACCCGGAACACCAGCAGGGTTTCAAAATCCCGGCAGAAACCGCAGGCAAGCCCGGCCACGCCGAACAGGATCAGCGCGGGCACCAGTACCGTTTTGCGGCCCACCCTGTCGGCAAGTACACCAAGCAGTGGAGTGAGCACCACGCCCGGCAGGGTGAACAATGTTATCAGCAGACCCACCTGGCCGCTGCCGAGCCCCAGTTCGGTTACTATTTTGGGGAACGCCGGGGCAACAACAGCCACTCCCATCACAGCCATCAGGGTAACCCCGAACAGCAGCCGGAGGTTAGTGTCGCTGAAATTGTTACTGTTTTGCTTCTGCATCATTTACAGGGCTTTCAGGGGCATTGCGGTGCAATTGAAGGTGCGGATAGCCGGCTTGATGTTCAGTTTATCTATCATTTAGAGACCTTTGATTTACTCAAAAAATTGAAAAAATTGTGAGGGGAAGAGACAAAACTTTTTATTAAGGGACATATCTGTAATTAGGCAATGTAGTTACAATTTATAGGCCTTAATTGAACATCGAGTGCATTCCGGCGCAGCTTGCTGCGCCGGAGTATTCAAAAACTTCCTT